>Ga0307990_1000675_pt1 | contig 29621 bp, 36 predicted proteins | sample EllFjometagen129_FD_203168 | JGI IMG/M metagenome (GOLD analysis project Ga0307990, IMG submission 203168) | Marine microbial communities from Ellis Fjord, Antarctic Ocean - #129 | ecosystem: Environmental > Aquatic > Marine > Unclassified | place: Southern Ocean | collected 2014-10-08
AATCGGACAAGGAAGTAGTGGCAATCAAAGTGACAAAAAAAGCACTGGATTATTCCCCATACCTCACAAATAAAAATTCATGAAAAAAATACCTCTGATTTCGTTTGAAAAAGTAACCAAAACATATATAACGGGTCCCGTAAAATACCAAGCCCTTAAGGGTATTAGCTTTTCTATAGATAAAGGTGAATTCATAGGTATCATGGGTCATTCTGGTAGTGGAAAATCTACTATTATGAATATCATGGGAGCTTTAGATAATCCAAGTACTGGTAGATATAAACTAAAGGGTAAAAATATAGAAAAATATGACAACGATGAACTAGCAGATATAAGAAACGGTGAAATAGGTTTTGTTTTTCAATCATTTAATCTTCTTCCAAGAACCACAGTTCTTCATAACGTTATGAGACCGATGATGTATGGAGGAATAAAAAAGCAAGATAGGGAGGGTATTGCTTTAGAAACTTTAAAAAAAGTAGGTTTAGAAGATAAAAAAGATAATTTGTCCAATCACTTATCTGGAGGTCAAATTCAAAGAGTAGCTATTGCACGTGCTTTAGTTATGAACCCCAGTATTATTATGGCTGATGAGCCCACGGGAAACTTGGATACTAAAACTGCACAAGAAATTATGAAAGTTTTACAAAAACTAAATAAGCAAGGAACTACTATAGTTGTTATTACTCACGAACTTGAAATTGCAGACTATGCAAAACGAATTATTACTCTAATAGATGGGCAAATAATAAGTGATAAGAAAAAAAGATAATGGATATTCAAGAACTCACCATTCTATCTATCAATGCTCTTAGAAGAAATCTAGCTAGAACTTTACTAACTATGTTGGGAATCATTATTGGAATTGGATCAGTTATTACCATCATGTCCCTTGGGGCTGGATCTACAGAGTCTATTGTTAGTAGTATTTCATCTTATGGGGCAAATGTATTAACAGTTTCTCCAGGAAAGTTTAGAAGGGGTCCAGGAGGGAGTGGGGGAACATTTGACACCCTTACTGCAGAAGATGCTGAGGAAATAGAAGAAATTCCAAATGTTCGTATGATCAGTAAAATAGTTAATGGTAATAAAATCGTAACTGCCAACTCCGAAAGTACTAGTGCTCAGATAATAGGCACAGACGTAAATTATGAAGAGATTCAAAATATAACTCTCACAACAGGATCATTTTTTGATCAATCAGATGTTTTGGGAGCTAGTAAGGATGCTGTTATTGGAGATGAGGTGATAGAAGAACTCTTCGGTGAAGATTCAGAAGAATATGTTATTGGAGAAACAGTCAGAATAGATGGCAGAGTATTCCAAATAGTTGGAGTGGCTCAAGAAAGTAGTTCCATAATTATTCCTATTTCTACAGCCCAAACAGCTCTACTTGGGCAAACCTATCTAAATAGTATAAATGTGTATTTAGAAAACACAAACTTAGTAGATCAGACAACCGAAGATATAGAAAATATACTCCTTATTAGTCATGATATTGAAAATTCTGAAGACGCAGATTTTAGTGTCCAAAATTCTCAATCATTTTTAGATACGATTAGTAGTGTTACTGGCACTTTGACAGCTATGTTGTCAGGAATAGCAGCCATCTCACTTGTTGTAGGAGGAATAGGAATCATGAACATAATGCTTGTTACTGTTACTGAAAGAACTAAAGAAATTGGACTTCTTAAAGCTATTGGAGCTAAAGATAAAGATATTTTGAGTCAATTCCTTATAGAAGCGCTGGTTCTCACTATTCTAGGTGGGATAATTGGAATATTACTTGGTATGGGAGTAGCATTCATAGCATCTTCATTTATGAGTATTCCATTTATTATTAAGTTGTCTTCAATCCTAGTATCCTTTGTAGTTTCGGCTAGCATAGGTATACTTTTTGGTTATTATCCAGCCCAAAAAGCTGCTAAGTTAAATCCCATTGATGCTCTAAGGTATGAGTAAATTAAATATTTACTTAAAAATCTCTTTACTAAAAAAGAAATAGGTTCGAACATCGTCCACTAGTCCCTACAGCAATAAAAAAGCTATATAGAAATAAAAGCAATCATATCAACAATCACATTTTTATAAATGGAAAGATTTTAAACTTCGTATTTTTATATGCTTTAATTGCCAAATATATTCCAAGTGGTATTTCAATCAAAGCAAATATTAAAATTGGAAAGGTAAGTAGTATTGTAGATAATGAACTTGATTTATATCCAGCAACATCTATAAAAACATGTAACACAGCGCCCATCGATGACAAAATAATCAAAAGACTCTTCATAATAATAAACAATAGAGAAGATTGCTTAGTATAATACCTAATAACAGGTTCATCATCTAACCAAATCTTATTTATAATGTAGAAAAATGGACCCAAACCAAAATAATATAATGAATAAACCGCAACAGAAAGACTTCTCAATTGCGCTTTTCGCTTTTTGGGATCTTTCAAGTTTTTTCTCAAAAACCAAACCGACATTAGAAAAGAACCTGGATTAAAACTCATATATTCCTTTATATTTATTTCTAAACTAAGTCTATCAGAAAATGCTATCATTAAGCATAGATAAGCTAAAAAAAGGAAGCGACAATGAAAAAATCTCCTAAAAACAATAGAAAAATAATGCGTGCAATAATATTCTTAATTATTGTTAGTTTGGGTTTCTTAGTCGCAAAAAAACTCTTCATATTCAAAGAATATTATTATTCAGATCTAAATTTAAAAATAAAATACCCTCCAACATGGACAGTCTCAACTGAAGGTAGAAGTCTAACCATAAAAAACACCCCAAAAATTGTATACTCAGATCCTTTAACAGAATCTGAAATCGAAGATTACTCAGAATTTAACATTTCCTGTTCTCCCTTAGAAGGAGATGATCTCTATTTATCTGCAGAAGAATATCTTTCAAAAGACCTAGAAGAATATAGGGAATGGGAACAACAGCAATGTCAAAAAGGAGGGCCTCCCTGTCTTCCTATAGTTCCAGGATATTCGCAACATTTTATTGGTGACGCATCATATATTTTTCCAGAAACTGTGAATAGTGCGGCCGAAGTTAATTTTTTTCACTATGCTCCAGATTCAGAACACGAATTATTAAAAGAATATGTGTTAATAACAAAAAGTAATTTGGAGTGTACGGTACATTTAATTCTTCCACCCATTTTTTCAACTTACTTTCCAGGGTATTTAAAAGTGTTTAATAGAATGATAAATAGCTTAACTTTTCAGTAAAAAATAGAAGTGTAGTTTGATTTAGGATCAAATAAAGTCTTTAGTTCCTGCAGAGCATTGATGAAATCAGAAATTGAGAAGTTCAAACCAATGTAAGGTGAGTCCACAACTTCACCCTTGTAAGTTTCAATAAATCATGTTGATTTTTTATTCTTTAACACATATTATAAATGTATATACAATATTTGAATAATAAGGAGTGGTTGTGAAGAATAAACAAAAAAATAAATCGTCTCTCGTTGCTGTATTGGTTGTATTACTATTGCCTATTTTATATTTAGGAATTAAGTACTTAAGAAACGCAATTATTTTATCTCAACCGCAATCGATTATCATAGAATCGATAGATTACTCCACTGATTGTAAGGTAAATATCGCACTAAGTTCAGATGAAGATGTTGTTATAGACATAACAGATAAAGTTATTAGTAAGAAATGCCTAGACTCTCCAAAGCCTGTGATTTCTGCTGATGGTCAATATGCGGTTTTTGAATTACAACTACTAACAGAGAATCCTAATTTGAAAAATGGCGGTGCAGACCATAAATTATATGCTTACCTTCTTTCTAAAAAAGATTGGACTATTTTATATGAGTATGGAGCTGCTGAAGCAGGAGGGATAAGCATATCACCAGAAAATATTGCAACGCTCGATTTAATCTATGAGGGAAAACTTATGCCGGGACAATCTGAGTATAATCTTACTGAAATTAAAAATAACTATTAGTAGTTATTTTTAATAAAAAATCTAACCTCTTCTATTTATATATGTTTTAGTTTGACTACCCATAGGAATAGGCTAGCCCAAAGGACTCTATGTCTGGTGAGAATAAGTTGTAACCTACACTAACGCAGCTTCATCTATCAGAATTAGCAATGCAGTTTTCTTTACTTTTCTACTCTATTTTAAAAAACTAACATAATACCAAGGAAGGAAGTTTTCCCCCTTTATATTTGTATTTTTACCCTCACTTTGATTGTCTACGATGACGAACTTATCAGAAACATCTTTATCATAGAGAAAATACCCATCTATACCGCCCGTGTAGCCATTTTCACTTTCATTGGGACAGATTACTTCCCAAGATTGGTTCTCTGGATATTCTCCTTGAATGTTATAAACATTAACACAATTGTCAACAGAATAGTTATCAAGAATATATTTTTTCATTGCTTCAAAAACTTCAACACCATCTTCTATAAAAACCACTTCTACGTAATCAACTTGATTGATATCTGTGATTTCTTCTGATACTAAATGGGGATATATTATATTTCCGTCTTCTTTTACTGTGACAATATCGCCCGTGGTTGTTTTATCATAGAAAGTAAATTCAATACCCAGGGATTCTGATACGTATTTTTTAGTGGTTATTAATTTATTATCAGGGGGGAGCGTTTTAAAAGAAGAAATAATTTGATTAAAAAGTTGTGCGTGTTTCGTACGTTCTTCTTTCGAAATATCTTTTGGGAAACTATACGAAAATACAAATCGATTATCGTTTTTTTGTAAACAAGCCGTTACATAGAAATGATCATATGCTCCAGCAAACTCATAATAATATGCTTTTTGAGAATCTATCTTTATCTCTTTGTATTCATTTGTATTATTATTAATATCACATTTCCCCTCAAGAAACTCAATAAAGAAGAAAGAAGAACGATCATCATTATAAGTTAATTTTAGTTTAACCATATTTTCATCTTCCCAATACATAAGAAGAGATGGATCAAATTCGAAAGTAATTCCATTAATTTGGTTCAAATAGGTTTTAACATTACTGGGATCTTTTATATTTACGTCAGCATCAATATTATCTGGGGTAGCCACTAAAACACTTTCTTCACTCTCATTTAAACTAAGAGATGATTCTTTAGGTTTATTTATCACTTTTAATCCAATAAGTAATAGGATTGAGATTAAAAGAAGCCCTACTATGATTAGTAAAACAGGCTTTTTTCTTTTATTAATGAAAGAAGGCTGTTCTTGATTAATTAATTTCTCATCAGCTTCATCGTTAGCTGAACTTAATTCTTTGTTTTGAATTTGGGGAGAAAGATTGGATGTTTCTAGCATAGTTTTTTGAGAAATTTAATACTGTTTCAGTATCCGATATAAAAAATAATTTATCAAGGTTTGTTTTTGTGATTTTATTGTATTTAGCTTCTTTACTATTTAAAATTTTCTTCCTCCCAACCTAGCTTTATTAGGTAGGTTTTGGGTTTTATTGGTGGGTAGAGGGTGTCTAGTTATCAGACGGGTTGTCAGTAATTGGAATATGGAAGCAGTGGAAGCATTTATTTAATATTTAATCACCAAGAAAGAGAAAAAGAAAAAACTGGTAATGATAAAGAACAACGCAGAAAAGAACGAGGTGGGAATCGTCAATCAAATAGAAAATAATTAGCCAGTGTTATTTTAAAATAGGTTCCAACACCGTCCACTAGTCTCTGCATCGATATAGTTTGATATATATTGATGAAATTAACAGTAAATATTTTTTCTGATATGTTGTTTTATGAATGAGACACCACTACCAGAATTATTAGAAAACTCAGATTTAATTGCTCAAAATGATTCAGCTGAAGGATCTAATTCTCCTGTGGAAGCAAGTCAGGTGATGGATGAAGTTAAGAAAAATAAGCTTAAAAAGCCTTTGTTAATTTTTATAGCAATCTTATTACTTGGAATAGGTGTTATTTTTTATTTTCTGTCTATAGATAGATAGAAGTATCATTTCAGAAAACATAGACACTACAGATGAATCCACTAAATTTATTGATCAAGACAAGATTGACTCATCAGATGTATCTCAAGAATGCCAATTATACTGGGTTGATCCAATACTACCTAGCGATGGAGAGATAGAGCCATTGTTTTTTTAAAGAATCAGCTAGTATTCAAGGCACTGGATATGAGGTGATTATGAGAAGGCAAGTAGAGAGTGATGAAATAAGTATTGATGTGGTAACCAATTTTTTGCCTTCAGAAAAAGGTCCTTATTATCTTATTGCTCTTGGAGTAGATTCAACTGGAACTGTGTGTTTCCAAAATATAATGACTAAGTTAGAGCTGATTCCTGAAGTGGGAGTTTACGGTTCTGGTGATTTTTATTTAGATAGATCGTATGTTAATGATGCGGTTGTCTTTGTTATTACAAAAGATGGATATGGAGCAAGTGAAAATGATTTGATAGATAATTTAGATCATCCTTCAATAATTCTATTTGGAACATATTTAACGAACCATAATTAATTATATTTAAGTAAAACTAAATCAAGAAGTGATCAAACAGGTTCCAACATTGTCCACTAGTCCCTGCAGATAATAAAAAAATTATACTGACGCAAAAGCGTAGTTTGATTTAGGATCAAATAAAGTCTTTAGTTCCTGCAGAGCATTGATGAAATCAGAAATTGAGAAGTTCAAACCAATGTAAGGTGAGTCCACAACTTCTTACCAGATATGAAATCGCTCGGGTTAAGCTATTCTTTGGGTAGTCAAACAGGGATATTGACATAGTTTGGTATAATACCGGGATAATAGATAAAGGAGTAAGTATGTTGCTACGTAAAGAAAATCATATAACAGTTACCACACAAGTTCCCTTAGATAGGTGTTTTGGTGATATAAAATCAGGAGTTAGACCCTTTCCTCCATATACACCAGAAATTACTGAGGATGAAGAAGCCCTCTCTGAATTACCTGAAACCATAAGAGAAGCTCTTAATTTGGGAATAATTGTATTTGTCACAGAATCAGATGGTTGGATGTTTTATGTTCCCGAAGATATTGATATAAAAACTCCAGAAGTAATCGGTTTCCTTGGATTGGTATAATGTTTTAAAATAATATATTTAGGATGAGAAATATGAAAAATTTTCTGGAATTATTCGGAGTAGCACTGTTAACGTATGGAGAGATGACTGAGGTTAGAGGAGAAGGGCTTGTGGTTCCAGTGTTGGCAAATGAAGGACAAGGGTTCAAGATGATTGGTCATGTAAATGGTGAGGATTTCATGAAGCTGGAGAATGATAGAGCATTATCGGTAATGGAAAATAGGTTTGTTGTGCCTTTGGACCCTGGAATAAAAGGTGAAGTAAATGATGTATTAGCAAGGAACAAAGAGCGAGAGGGTTAGTTTTTGTTTAGGGGGTTTTCTTTGTGTTTAGACTCGATCTATCTTCATTCTATAGCTAAATAGTTGGTGGATAAAAAAGTTCCAATAGCGTTCCACATGGTGTACACTCTTTTTTTCCTCGAGTAATTGTAGAGGTTTATTATCAATCTATTTGAATGAATATACCAAGTGTATGCTGGGTAAATTTGGATCACTTAAAGTTTCTTTTTCGCTTCCAAAAATTTCTTTTTCTCCCCCACAATCTTTAGCAATCTTATCAATTTTTAAGGAAGCCTCCACTATTTTAGAAGTAGATCCCCATCCTTCCCATCCATAAATATCTACTACTCCGTCACTTTCGTGTGCAGATCGTTCATTTAACTTTTGATAAAATCGTCGTAATAAATCCGCCTTTTTCCCGTGTTTTTTTTCAAAAAATGCTATAGATTTTGGACCTATATTTAATACATCATCTCGAGTTCTGTTAATAGGATGTATTCCTAATTTAAGATAATCATCAACAACTTCGTTAGTAACTCTTAAAACAAAATCATCACATCGTTTTTCAAATTCAGGCACAGAAAGAAAATTACTTACTTCTTTATTCATGGCTGGTATTATAACTTATATATACTCATTAAGAAAAATTCTCCACCAGGCTACTGAATCCCATAATCCAGGTTCGAACATCGTCCACTAATCCCTGTAGTGATATAATTAATTTCAACAATGACCAAAGAAACCATTCTTTCTCCAGAAAAAGTAGCAGCTATTAAAGAGATCTTAGAGCGTGAAGTGGGGATAGATTTTAAGCAGTTGTTTCAAGCATACAGCACTGATCTGGGCTTTCTTGAATACCGAGATGGTAAAAAGCTAACTGAGGCTGATTTAATTAATGATATTTTAGATGATGGAAAGAGTCAGCTCGGTGATGATGCTAGTTTTGAAGATATTGTCACTATAGGTACTTTAACTATAGCTGCTCCCTTTGGTCTTATATAGGTTCCAACATCGTCTACGCACCCCTGCAACAGCAATAAAAAAGCTATACAGAAATAAAAGCGTAGTTTGATTTAGGATCAAATAGAGTCTTTAGTTCTTGCAGAGCATTGATGAAATCAGAGATTGAAACGTTCGAACCAATGGAAGGTGAGTCCACCATGTTATTGAGTAGTTTTCAATACTTATTACACTTGTGGTAGGAATTGGTTATTTTGCCTCTTTTTGTCACAGTTTTCACGGGGTAATATTAGCTAATCATGTTAACTAAGCAAGATAAAAAATATCTAAATAAAACTTTTGCCACGCGTGAGTATCTTGATAATAATTTTGCCACGCGTGAGTATCTTGATGAAAATTTTGCCACGCGTGAGTATCTTGATAATAATTTTGCTACTCGTAAATACCTTGATAAAAACTTTGTTACAAAAAAAGATCATGATCAATTTGCAGATAGTGTAGCGGTAGAGTTCTTACAAATTCATAAACAGTTTGCAGCTGTAGATAAAAGATTTGATGAAGTTGATCAAAGATTTGATAAGTTAGAAAATTTAATCGGAGAAGTTCTCTTTGAAGTGAAAGGTATTGGTAAAAAAATAGATGTGATAACCAAGCGAGTTGATGGAGTTGAAATGCACTTGGGTTTAGTAATAGCTTAGATTAATAAGTCAATTCTTCAGCGCCATCACTAGTCACTAAGATCATATTTTCATATCGATAGCCGAATTCATCTTTTAGGTAAATCCCTGGCTCAATAGTGATGACCATGTTGGATAAAATGGGCTGGCTATTATTCCAGTTCAAAGATAAATTTTCATGTAAATCTAGTCCTAGTCCATGCCCGGTAGTGTGAATAAAATTCTTTCCATAACCAGCTTTGGTAATGACACTCCGAGCTACTTGATCTAGATCCTTAGCTAGAATTGGTCCATCGCCACGATTCTTCAGTGTCTCAAGTGTCGTCTTGTAAGCATCTTTAACAATTTTTTCAATTTTTAAAAATTTGGCAGTGGATTGTTTGCCAAACCAAACAGTTCTGGTCATATCACCGTTATAACCATCTATCACCGCACCTAGATCAATTAAAACCGGCATTTCTTCTTCTAGAACAGTAGTGGTTGGTTGGTGATGTGGTAGAGCAGAGTTTGGTCCAAAAGCGACAATGGTCGGAAAGGCTGGTTTTTCTGAGCCAGCCTTTTTAAGCTCAGACTCAATAATTTCTTTAAGCTGAATCTCAGTCATGCCGACTTGCAAAGACTTTATCGATGAGGCAATGGCTTGAGAGGTTATATCTGCAGCTTTTTTAAGACTAATAATTTCTTGGTCATCTTTAATAGTCCGTATTTTCCAGATGTGTTGGCGATCAAAGCTAGCTAGTTTTAGAAATGAAAACTTAGATAAAGTTTCATATTCACTTACAAATAAGTTAGATTTATCAACTAATAGTTCTTTTAAACCATTTTCTTGATTTAGTTTTTTAATTTCATCACTAATTTTGTTTAGAGAACAACTTTTGCGTACATTTACTCCAGCCGGAGATCCAAATGGCGAGAAGCTAGTATGAAAAAATATGTTGGTGTTAGGAGTAATTAATAAGAAAGACTCTCTTTCTTCAGGAACCAGATGATTAAAGCCAGTCAAGTAAACAATATCAGTCGGAGTAGAGAGTAATAAGGCTTGGTTTTGATCTAAGAATTGGCTTAATTTACTAATTCTAGATTTATATTTGCTCATTGTCTTGGAGTGCCTCTAGTGAAACTAAGGATCTAATAATAGAGGCATTTTTACCATCATCATCTTCATCGCCAACTATGAGAACTTGAATGTCTTCGCTAAACTCACTGTTGCGAGCCACCTCACCACTTTGATCTTGGTATTGAGTTTTAGTATTAATATTAAAATTTACTTCTTCATTTTGTCTGGATAGAATGGTTATTTTTCCTGAAGATTGTTCAATAATTGTACCCAGAGCAACAACATGATTCTTAGGCCGAAGACTTAGCGAAGAAACCAAAATTCTTTTGGGGGTAAAAGTATCATCAATAATCAATCCCATTATTACTAGCCAGTCGCCAACAGCTACATCATCAATGGAGATTTTTTGGTTAGCTTTAAGTAGAGTTGTTTGATCATCGAAAGGGATAATCTCTGTTCTCTTACTATTAGTAATAGTCAGGCTTTCTTCAGTGACTCGATCAACCTGACCAATGAAGCCTCGTTTTTGTTGAGACAGCTGGTCAATCACACCCTTTATTTGCTCACTTTTTTCTTCAACAATTCTTTGGATTCTTTCTTTAAGTTCCTGAGTAGTTTCGGCTGGGCTAGGTGATCCTGAAGAAGAGGCTTCTTGAGCAGTGACTGATTTGGGTAAATATAATATTGATAAGGCCAGTATAAAAAATAGTAGTTTTTTCATTTTTTTATACCCCAGGGTAGCTTCTCTTGCTTCACAATTCACCTCCTTCATCTTGATCAGCTTCTGCAGATTCGGTGGCAGTTTCTGTTTCTATTAATGGTTTAGTAGTGTAAATAACCGTTCTTTCTTTGACTATTGTTTTTCCGTCTTCATCGATTACATGAACTTCAATAATATTACTGCCCAGTTCTAGCTCGCCTTCGATAGAAAAATTACCAGAGTCATCAGCGTTAGTAATTGATTCTTCATCATTAATAAATATTACTACATAGCTACTGGCAATAGTGGTGCCGGTAACAGTAATAGTTGGTTCATTGACGATAGTTTCGTCTTCTGGGCTGTGAATAGATAAATTGCCATCCACTTCATCTCCTGCTTCTATTGAAGGGCTGACTTCTAGTTTTTCAGTTGTTTGCTCTGGTTTTGATAATGAACTTTGAGCGGTGTAAACTCCATAAACAATAATTAATCCGAAGAAAAGTCCGACTAATACTGAGATGATCATTTCTTTTTTCATTTGAGTATCTTATTATACCTTACATATGATTATTACCTACCATGGACACTCCAGTTTTAAATTAAAAGGTAAGGATGGTTCAGTTGTGACTGATCCCTTTCACTCTTACGTTGGTTTTGACTTTCCGAAAGCAAGTGCAGATATTATTACTATTTCTCACGATCATGAAGATCACAACCAAGTTGGTCGAGTGGGTAAGACAGTTCGCAGAGATAAACCCTTTATTATCACTACTCCCGGAGAGTATGAGGTTGGGGGAATATCGGTTTTCGGAGTTAAGACTTTTCATGATCAAATTGAGGGAGCTGAAAGAGGCACTAATATTGTGTTTACGATTTTATTAGACGATTTACGCGTTTGTCACTTAGGTGACTTAGGTCATGAGTTGAGTCCTGAGCAAATTACTAAAATTGGTTCAGTTGATGTATTGCTTTGTCCAGTAGGGGGAGTTTTTACGATCGATCCTAAAACTGCCGTAAAAACTATCAAGGCTTTAGAGCCCAGTATTGTTATCCCGATGCATTATAAAACTCCAACTCATGATGAAAAAGTGTTTGGAGAGATGTCTACTTTAGAAGAATTCTTAAAAGAATACGGAGTTGAAGTAGAGGCTGAAGAAAAACTTAATGTTGATAAATCTCGTTTACCAGAGGAAACAGAAGTGGTGGTGTTGCGACGTGGATAGGGTATACTACTGACACTTAGTTTTTTAAAATATTAGTCAAGTTCTGCCCAAAAAATGAAATGGTTGATAAACGAGTACCTCCTCATAATATTGATGCTGAAGAATCAGTTTTAGGTTCGATTTTAATTGATTTAGAAGCAATTATTAAAATTGGTGAGATTTTACGTCCAGAGAGTTTTTACAATCCAGCTAATCAAGCTATTTATCAAGCAATGGAGACCTTGTATGAGGGTCGGAGTCCCATCGATGCTGTTACTTTAACCAATCAACTAAAAAAACAGAAACAGCTTAAGCAAGCTGGGGGTGCTTCTAGGATTGCTGAGCTTTCTAACTTAGTTTCTACGGCGGCCAACGTGGAACACTACGCCAAATTAATTGTCGAGACACATGTAAAACGGCGCATTATTCAATTGTCAGGTCAGCTATCGAAGAAAGCTTTTGATCCGAGTGTGGAATCAGGTGAGCTGATGGATATGGCCGAGCAAAAAGTTTTTCATGTTTCTCAAACTCGCACCAATAAATCCTTCATACCTCTAAAGGATACTTTGGTAGAAAGTTTTGAGCGCTTAGATGAACTACAGCGTTCTGGGGGTGAGCTGCGAGGTGTACCGACCGGTTTTGCAGATTTAGATAGAGTTTTAGCTGGACTGCAGCGTTCTAATTTGATTGTGCTAGCTGCTAGGCCTGGTATGGGTAAAACTGCCCTAGCTTTGAATATTGCTCAATATGTATCAGCTAGTGCTGGTAAAAAAGTGGGCTTCTTTTCTTTAGAAATGAGTAAAGAAGAACTGGTAGATCGTCTATTAGTTTCTCAGGCAGATATTGATGCCTGGAAGTTGAAGACGGGTCGGTTGGATCAGCAAGATTTCTTAAAATTATCAGATGCAATGGGTGTTTTAGCTGATGCACCCTTATTTATAGATGATACTCCTGGTATGTCTATCTATGAAATGAGAACTAAAGCGAGAAGGCTAGCTACTGAGCAGAACATAGATTTAATTGTGATGGATTATTTGCAGTTAGCTCATGGTCAAACTAGAGACAATCGCGTCCAAGAAGTGGGTGAGATCTCACAGGGGTTAAAGAATCTTGCGCGTGAGTTGAAAATTCCAGTGCTTGCTGTATCTCAGCTTAATCGTGCGGTTGAGAGTCGGGGTGATAAAGCACCTCAGTTGTCAGATTTGAGAGAAAGCGGCTGTTTAGTTGGTGAAACAAGAATTTATCTGTCTGATTCTGGTAAATATGCGCAGATTAAAAATTTGGTGGGCAAGAGGAACTTTAAAATATTTGCTTTGAATACTGAAACTTATAAACTTGAGTCGACTTTAGTATCGAAAGCATTTTGTACAGGAACTAAACCAGTTTTTAAACTGACTACTCAGCTGGGAAGAAGTATCCGTGCTACTGGCAGCCACAAGTTTTTAACTATTAATGGTTGGAAGAGGTTGAATGAGTTAGAGAAAGGGGACCACTTGGTTTTACCCAGAAGGTTGGGTGATGTGGTTGAGCAGAGTATGTCTGAAGCAGAGTTAGCTTTATTAGCTCATCTAATTGGCGATGGTTGTACTATCCCTAGACATGCTATTCAGTACACTACTAATCAATTTGAGTTGGCAGAGATAGTCAAGAAATTGGCAGAAAAAGTATTTACAGATAAAGTTATCATTAGAATAAATAAGGAAAAAAATTGGTATCAAGTTTACATGAAGTCAGTTCGTCAAGTTGCGAGGGGAGTATACAATCCAATTAAAGTTTGGTTGGATGGGCTGGAAGTTTGGGGCTTGAGATCATATCAGAAATTTGTTCCGCAGCTTGTTTTTCAACAACCAAATAAATCAGTGGCATTATTTTTACGTCACTTATGGATGACTGATGGCTGTATTGCAGTTTCAAAGATGGGTGATAAAAAATACCCCAGAGTTTATTACGCGACTAGTAGTTCAAGGTTAGCGATTGATGTTCAATCTTTACTATTGAGGTTGTCTATAAATGCTAGAGTTAAGTTAGTTTCTCAACGTGATAAAGGTAGAGATCAATATCATGTTCTTGTGACAGGCCATGAGTCACTGAAAAAATTTGTTGAAAAAATAGGTACAGCAGGTAGTTATCATCTTCAAAAATTAAATAAAGTTCAAGATTATCTTGAAAATCATGCTGCTAATACAAATAAAGATATAATTCCTAAAGAAGTTTGGCGAAGTCTAGTAGTTCCAGCAATTAAAAAGTTGGGAATGACTACTAGAGAGATGCAGCAAAAATTAGGAATGTCGTATTGCGGAACAAGTCTATATAAGTGTAATTTAAGTCGAGATAGGGCGAGTAGAGTTGCCCAGGTAGTTAGGTCTGAAGAAATAAAGAACTTAGCAACAAGTGATGTTTACTGGGATAAGATTTCATCAATTGAGCCCGATGGAAAAGAGAAAGTTTATGATCTAACAGTTCCTAAACTGAGTAATTTTGTGGCAGAAAATATTATTGTTCATAATAGTATTGAACAGGATAGCGATGTGGTGATGTTTTTATATCGAGAAGACGAAGATAGTAGAGAAACAATGAAACTTAAAATTGCTAAGCATCGCAATGGAGCACTAGCTACAATTAACCTCTTCTTTAGAGGTGACAGAATTAAATTCTTTGATATGGATTATAAGCCAACGGCTTAAGCTGGTACTTGGCCGAATAATAGATACAACAATCCTGTGGAGAGAAAAACAAACATCAGGAAAAATCCTAGGGTAGACTTAAGACTTTTAAAAGCTTTTTCTGGATGAGGAGAGTCAGTTTTGATGATAATGATTAAAGCGACTGAAAACCAAATCACAGTTTTGATCACCAACCACCAAACATTATTTACATCAAAAGCTGATTGAATAATAATTTCGATGGGCGGCATTTGTATAATTATGATGACCGATTTAGGATATAATATCAAGTGTTAGCCGTGGTGGCGGAATTGGTAGACGCGTAGGTCTCAAAAACCTATGAAGGCAACTTCATGAGAGTTCGATTCTCTCCCACGGCACATATTTTTATCTTAATAGCCAAATTAAACCCACTGTTATTATTTGAGGTGCTAATCCCATTACTTTATCTGCGATTGAGTTATGGAATAAGCCATGAAGTTTATTAAGTGGTTTTAAGAACCAAGGCTCCCAGTTGAGGAAATTTCGGGGAGCTTCTAAAAAATCTGGTATCAAGCCCACAAAAGCTCCGATCCAGATATGGTATTGAATTTCAGTTTGGCTAGATTGCCAAAATATATATATGGCTGCAATACTGATAGCTAGATCAATTAATTCTAGTAAAAAAGCAGTTTTTCTCTTGCGCAAGCCATTACTTAGACCAGTACCAACATCCCAATGGGGAACCAAGTCTTCTAAATAATGTGAGGCCAAAGCGAGGGGGATGTAAAGTGCTGGATGAGGTAATTTACTAGCAATAAAAGCGCCAGTTAAGGTGTGAGATATCGATAACATAAGAGTATAGTATACAATAAAGATCATGTATCCAACGCTAATTAATTTCGGGTCAGTAACAATTAGTACCAATAGTGTTTTTGGTTTATTGGCATTTTTAACGACTGCTTTTGTGTATTGGCGCAAGACAAGAGAAGAGCACTATCATCAAGATCAAGCCTTTGATGCATTTTTACTAGCCAGTGTCATGGGTTTATTGGTAGGTAGACTGGGATTTGTGTTATTCAATTTTGGTGAGTTGGGAAAGAATATCTGGAATTGGTTTGACGTAATTAATCACCCTGGAAGCTTAGAATTATTTAGTCTATTAGGGGCTTCATTATTTTTTTATCGTTATTCAGGTAAAAAAAAGTGGGATCAATTTGAAGTGCTTGATTTTTGGTTTTTAGCAATTTCAGCAGGAATGGTTTTTAAGCAATTAGGTAATTTTTTTGCTGGCACGGGCTTTGGTTATGAAACGCAACTTCCTTGGGGAATGATTTTTCCTGGAGTTTTTACTAAACATCATCCTGCTCAATTGTATGCAACTTTATTTTTCTTAGGCTTATACATCTATTTATATTGGGCTGAATATCACTATCGTACTTTTTTGTGGTATCGAGCTGGTAAAAAAACAGCTCGGACTGGATTCTTAACCTGTGTGTTTTTAATAGCAACCGGATTATTTATGCTGTTAATGCAGTTAGTTAGACCAGCGCAACTAGAAATTAATCAAATTGGGTTGGACTACATAGTTTATGGGGCGATGACTTTAATTGGTGGGGTAATGATGTATGTTAAGTCTGGTAGATCAATAACTTTTAAAAGTAAGAAAAACTAAGATGTTTTGGCCAGTTTTTTTAACAGCTTTAGTGTTTGATCAACTTACTAAGCTAATGGCTTCAATCTACCTTGAAGTTGACCTTAATTACGGGGTATCATTTGGTTGGTTAGATCGGCTGCCCAGTGAATTAATGACGGTATTATTGATTTTTTTAACAGTTGGTATAGCTTATTTACTGAAAAAAGAATGGCAGCGAAATAAGGCCATTGCTGGACTATTTTGGGCGGGAGTATTATCTAATTTACTAGATAGAGTTTTGTTTGGTGGGGTGGTTGATTGGATCTCATTACCACATGTTGAGATTAAAAATAATTTAGCAGATTTTTATCTCTCGATAGCTTTAGTGCTATTATTTATTCAAGAATTTAGAGGTCGTTATGAACATTGAAGTAGTTTTTGAAGATCAAGATATATTGATTATTAATAAACCAGCTGGACTAGTGATGAATAGGGCAGATTCTGTTAAAGTATTAACTCTCCAAGATTGGTTAGAGAAAAAATTAGAAAAAGAAACTATTAATGATTGGCGAGAGTTAGTGCCAGCTGATTTTAGTGAAGAATTTGGAACCGCTGAGGAGATTTTTAAGCAACGACAGGGCTTAGCTCATCGTCTAGATAAAGACACTAGTGGGGTAATAGTAGCAGCGAAGAATCCTGGGTCTCTAGTAAACTTATTAGCCCAGTTTCGTCAACGAGAGATAAGTAAAAGATATACTTGCTTGACTCATGGCAAGTTTAGAGTTCCAAAAGGCACTATTAGAGCTCCACTGGGTAGGGATAGAACGAACCGTCAAAAATTCACCATTTCTTCAGGGGGCCGGCCATCGATAACAGAATATGAGGTGATTGATTATCATGCAGATTTAAATGAGCAGGGCCAAGAAAAGTTGAAAAAATTTAAGAAAAATCTTTTATCTTATCAAGGGTTTTCATTAGTTAACTGTTGGCCTAAAACTGGTCGGACTCATCAGATTAGAGTTCACATGAAGCATTGGCAGCATCCATTAGTGGGAGACACTAAGTATGTAGGAAAGAAACGTGCCAAGCTGGATAGAGAATGGTGTCCGAGGCAATTTTTGCATGCTAGTTCAATAGAGTTTACTCACCCTCGGACGAATGAAAAAGTTAATTTTGAGGTTGAGTTGGCTGATGATTTAAAACAAGCTTTAAATTTTTTGAGTTAGTTTGATACTCAAACAAACCCCCAGCGTTGATGGGAAAGGTATCTAATATTTAGTTTTTATTAAATGTCAGCAAGTAGTATAAATGGAGTAAAATAAACTTATGTCTCAAATATCTTTTTCCCCTCTTACCTGGCAACAGTTTCATCAGGATGTGTTTGAATTAGCTAAAAAAGTGGGGGAGAGTGGACAAAAATTTGATCGGATTGTGTGTATTGATCGTGGTGGAGCTATAGTAGCCAGGTTTTTATCTGATTTTTTAAATTTAAAAATATCTGGTTTTGTAATGGTAGCTTATAAGGAAGTGGGTAAGCTGAGTCAGCCCAAGATCATGGAAGAACTAAAGGTTGATATTAAAGGTGAGAAAGTCTTATTAGTTGATGAAATTATTGATAGTGGCAGTTCCTTTGAAATAGCATTAGATTATTTGCAAAAATTTCAACCTCAAGAAATTATAACTCTAGCTCCATATATTAAGCCGATTAGTAGATTCAAGCCAGATTTTTGGCAGGTAAAAACAGATGAGTGGGTGGTATTTCCTTATGAGGTGCGGGAGACAATTAAAGATGTCAGTAAAATCTTAAGAGAACGAGGGAAAAGTGAGGCAGAAATTGCAAGACAGTGGGAAGAGTTGGGTTTTAAACAAGATTGGGTTAGGTATTTTACAAAATGAAAAAATTATTTTTTACTTTTTCTTTAATAAGTTTGGTAGTTGCATCTATTTTTCTAACAGTATCGTTTTTGTTCCCAATAGGGGAGAAATATTTTTTTGATAAACTTTTTTATAAAAAATCTACAGCTCATGGGTACTATCCGCCTTATAGTTCAAGTGAAAATTTTTTTAGAACGGATAATCCAGTCTTAAAAAGATCCTAGGCATAAGGATATTGTCGCTCTTTTTTCTGATAGTAGTCAGGTCCTGGGAGTAATAAGTGAAGAAGACAACAATTATGAGATAGCAATTTTAGGAGACTCGTTTCCATATGGCTTAGGAGTGAGGAATAATCAAAGCTATCCAAAAATTCTAGAAAATTATTTAAACAGTTTGAAAATTAAAGATGTTAAATTTGAAATTTTAAATTACTCCCAAAACAGCGATGATATCTTAGATCATTACGTTAAATACTTAGAAGCGAAAAAGAAAGGTGAGGTTGATCTATACGTTCTAGCCATGTTGGGGAATGATTTTTTTATCAAAAGAGATGACAAATATCCAGGCAAGAATCAACTTTATGATGATATTGCCCAAAAATGTGGAGGTATCCCAATCGAAGAGTCACGTAGTTGTGCAGACCCGAAGAATGAGCGGTTTTTCATCCAAGCAAACTTGGCTGCGAGTCAGAATGAAATTAATAATTGTTTTTTTAAATTGATCATAGGCAATTTTGAGGCTGACTCAATGATAGCTTTTTTAGTGGAAGATATTCTTTTTGCTCAAGATGAGAATCATCAATGGTTTTCTCCAACCAGTGTTTATGCGCTGCACTTGAAAGATAAAAAAATTCCTGTCTGGAGCTTTCCTGCAGTAAGGGTATTTGATGTAGATTATGACAAAATACTCTTGTCAGATGCCGAAACTCATCCCAACCCCACCACCCACAAAGCCTATGCCTATTATTTAGCACTGATGTTGATTAATGAAAAATTTGATAATCTGATCGGCGATCATTCACAAAAAGAGAAAATCTTAGAAAGAACGACCCAGTTATTGATGCAAGAAGTAGCTAAGTTGAAATAGTTGCATAAAACTGTTCTCGTTTCTCAATCAGCTTTTCTGCAATCTTTTTGGCTTCTGGATGAATGAATCGTGGGAGACGTTTTTTGAGAATACTAGTTTTTATAAAATAATCATTTTCCTTTGGAGATAAAGTAGGTGGGACAAGCTCAGTATCTAGCATGCCTAAAGCATCACATTCCATCAGTAAGAGCTCATCTTCATCTTGAAGTTGATTGATGTAGTCATGAACAGAAATAAGATGTGTTAATCGTAAAACTTCAGGTTCAGTAAAATATCCAGAGAGACGTTGATAGATAAGTCGCTCAATCATCTCCACACCTTTTTTCATGTGGAGATCTTTTTGACTGCGGGCTTGATCAATAGTAATTGGATTTTTTTGTTTAAATAAGTTTGCATAACCCCAGTCATGAGCGTAAGCAGCGGTGATCAAAACTTTAGGGTTAAGTTTTGGATTATTAATTTTTTTTAACAGATACTTCATCCAATAAACCACTGCTTCAGTATGAGGCTTATCCCAACGAGGCCTACCTTTATTAGCTAGATCCTTGAGAATAATTTGGCGTAAGGTGCGCTCAATATAAGGATGAATCATTGAAGATTTTTTCATTGCTCATAGTATACTGGATGAATGACTAAAGACGTAATTAACCAATATATTAATCAGGAAGAACAACGCCAAACAGAAATGATTGGCTTGATTCCTTCTGAGAATCATATCTCACCAGCAGTATCTGAAGTTTTATCTTCAGTGCTAAACAGCAAGTATGCCGAGGGCTATCCAGGGCGACGTTATTATGAGGGCAATCAGCTTATAGATAAGATTGAGAATGAAGCTCGAGATCGAGTTAAAGAACTTTTTAATGTTCCTTATGTGAATGTACAACCATATTCAGGCTCGCCAGCAAATAGCGCCATTTATTTTGCGCTTTTAGAGCCTGGAGATACTCTAATGGGATTAACTCTAGCTGGTGGGGGTCATTTGACACACGGTCATCCTAAAGTAACTTTTTCAGGTAAGTTTTTTAATTCAGTTCAGTACAGTTTGACTCCAGAAGCGAGGATAGATTTTGAGGAGATGAGAGAGTTGGCCATAAAACATCAGCCCAAGATTATTGTGGCAGGAACGACTGCTTATCCATTTAGACTTGAGTTTGATAAGTTTCGCGAGATAGCTGATGAGGTTGGAGCATGGTTGATGGCAGATATCTCTCACATCACGGGTTTAGTAGTTGCTGGTGAGCATCCTTCTCCAGTACCACATGCAGATGTGATTATGTCTACCACCCACAAAACCTTTCGTGGTCCACGAGGGGCGATGATTATGGTCACAGAGCGGGGATTGGAGAGAGATCTTAAGTTGGGTAACAAAATTGATTCAGCCATTATTCCTGGGTTACAAGGTGGTCCACATAATGCTACTACGGCGGGGATTGCAATTGCAGCTGCAGAGGCGATGAGACCAGAATTTAAGACTTATGGGCAACAAGTAATGAAGAATGCCCAAGTTTTAGCTGAGTCGCTGCAAAATGAGGGTCTAAAGCTAGTTGGTGATGGGACTGATAACCATTTGATGTTGATTGATTTAACCCCACAGGGTTTTGGACTGGGTACTCAGGTGGCTTTTGCGATGGATGTAGCTGGAATGTACGCTAATAGGAATAGTATCCCTCATGAGCCTTGTTCGCCTTTTTACCCATCAGGGATTAGGTTGGGGACACCACTAGTGACTACTAGAGGGATGAAAGAAGCGGAGATGAAGCAGATTGCAGGTTGGATTTCTCAAGTAGTGAAGTTAGTAAAGGAGGATGAGCTGCCGGAAGAAAGAAAAGAAAGAAGTGGTTTTGTGAAAGAGTTTAGAAAAAAAATAGAAAATAATGAAGAATTATTAAAAATTCGCCAAGAAGTGACAGCGATGGCCAAAAAATTTCCATTGTTTAAGTGGTAGAGGAGAGTAATGAAAAAAATTGGGGCTCATGTTTCAGCTGCTGGAGGAATAGAAAATACCCCGAAGAGAGCAGCTGACATTGGTTGTAATTGTGTGCAGTTGTTTTCGGGCAGTCCTCGGGTGTGGCGAAAATCAGATTTAGCTAGTCATGACGTCGATAAGTTGTTTTCGGAACAAGCCAAATATAGTGTCTCATCAATCTTTACTCATGCCATCTATTTAGTGAATTTAGCCTCTGACAAGTCGGAGTTAATTGAGAAATCACTAGCTACACTGAAGTATGATTTGACCTTTGATGCTTTGGTGAAAGGTTCGGGAGTGATTGTGCATTTAGGAAGTCATCAGGGTCGTGGTTGGGAAACAGTTAGAGATCAAGTTGCGACAGAGATGAGGCAGCTTTTAGCTGAAAGTCCAGACAACTCAACCTTATTAATTGAAAACTCTGCTGGTCAAAATGGAAAGTTGAATAGTGATTTGGCAGAGATTAAATGGCTACTTGATGAAGTTGATTCTCCGAAGTTAGGCTGGTGTTTTGATACCTGTCATGCGCATGCAGCTGGATATTCTTTGGGAAAGGAAGTTAAGATCAAGGTAGGTCAGGATTCATTGATAGTAGAGCCAGCTAAATTTAAGAATGTTCGCCAAGAAACGGCTTTGCAAGCCATTGATCGTTTAAATCTATGGTCTACCCTCAAGGTGATTCATGTTAATGACAGCCGAGATACATTTGGATCTGGTCGGGATCGTCATGATAATCTAGGTGAGGGCAATATTTCCGAAGTAGATTTACGGTATTTTTTAAATCATGAACAAGTTAAAAATTTGCCGCTTATACTTGAAGTGCCGGGGGCTGATAAAAAAGGTCCGGATGTTAAAAACGTTAAAATACTAAAAAAACTAATTTCTAATTACTCTTAATTGTTTTCCTTAGAAATGGTACCAGTTTGGTACCAATCTCAAGGGTGGTAGAATATACCTCATGATTATTTTTAATGGCGATCAATTAGCTGCCGAGTTAGAGCAGGATCTCAAGCAAGAGGTCCAAGTTTTAAGTGATGGGGGAGTTAAGCTAAAAATTGCCGCCATTTTATTTACCGAAGACAAAGGTAGCCAACTCTACACCCGGCTTAAAAGTGAGGCGGCCCAGCGAGTGGGAATTGAGTATGAAGTGCATGAATTTTCAATGACTGAAGGCACGGGTGGGGTCGAACAAAAGCTTTTAGAATTAAATCAAGATACTGCGGTGACTGGAATTATTATCCAAAAACCATGGCGAAATACTTGGGCTGAAGTGAAGGGGATTAGTGAAGTAAAGGGCAATAAAGCAGTCAGACAGGCTTTCAATAGTTGGTGGCAGTTTTTAATTTCAAAAATTGATGTGGTGAAAGATGTGGATGGTTTACATCCTCAGCAACAGCGGGTTTTACCAGCCACAGCTAAGGCAGTCATGACAATCTTAAGCAAAGCTTTTTTAGAGCTAAATATTTCTCAAGCTGAGCAGCAACAAAAACAAATCTTAGTTTTAGGACGATCAGATATCGTTGGTCAGCCAGTCTTCTGTGAGTTAAAGAAACAGGGTTTTCAAGTGAAGCTATTAACTAGAGACGATGTGGAACAGCGCTTGAGTTCAAATAGAAAATTTTTAGATGCAGATATTATTATTAGCGCCACTGGTGTAAGGCATCTTGTTTCTGGAGAAATGGTTAAAGAGGGAGTGATTGCAATTGATGTTGGAGAACCTAGACCAGATATTGATTTAGAATCGATGAATAATAAAGCTGCTTTTATTACACCAGTTCCTGGGGGAGTGGGACCAATGACAGTGGTGAGCCTACTCAAGAACTGTGTTACAATAACAACTTAATAAAATTAGGGTGTTGGTTAATTAAATAGTCCTGACTATCAGACCAAAACCATTTTCTGTTTTTAACAGGAATAAATAAGGACAAGTATGATTGATGTCTCAAAATTAGAAAACGTTGCCCCAGATTATGATCTAAGGGATTTATTAGAAGCTGGTTGTCACTTTGGGCATGATGCTAGTAAATGGCATCCAAAAATGGCGGAATGGATCTACACTCAACAAGATGGAATTCATATTTTTGATCTAGAAAAAACCGTTTCCCAATTAACTTTGGCTTATAACTACTTTTATCACTTAGGTAAAGAAGGCAAGTCGATCATTTTTGTTGGTACTAAACGACAAGCTCGAGAAACTGTTAAAGAAAAAGCTCAAGAAGCAAAAGTACATTGGATTGTTTCTCGTTGGTTGGGTGGATTGCTAACTAACTGGCAGCAAGTTGGCAAATCACTTCGTAAAATGCTCGAGATAGAAAAAGGTTTGGCTGATGATAAATACAAAATGTACACTAAGTTTGAACAGACTCAACTAGAAAAAGAAGCTGGCCGTTATGCTAGATTCTTTGATGGTCTGCGTGAGCTTAAGAAAATCCCAGATGCAATTTTTGTCATTGATCCAAAGAAAGAGAAGATTGTTCTTAAAGAAGCAGTAATGATGGGTGTGCCTGTGGTTGGGTTAGTAGATACTAACACTGATCCTCAATCGGTTGATATTGTTATTCCAGCTAATGATGATGGTCGCACTAGCATTGAGTTTATTGTCGATCAATTAATTCAAGCCTATATTAAAGGTAGAGCTGCTAAGTCTACTGCTAAAGAAACTGATCAAAAAAAGGTTAAGAAAGGGGATAAGTAAAATGGCTATTACTGTTGCAGATATTAAAAAACTTCGAGAAGAAACTGGCGCGGGAATGATGGATTGTAAAAAAGCACTTACAGCTGCTGAGGGAGATTTTCCAAAAGCTCAAGAAATCTTACGCGAAAAAAGTTTAATTAAGGCAGATAAAAAATCTGATCGAGAAACTAAAGAAGGTTATATTGCTAGCTATGTACATAATAATAACAAAACAGCTGCCTTAGTAGAAATTCTCTGTGAAACTGATTTTGTGGCTCGTAATGAAAAATTACAGGAAGTAGCTAAGAATGTGGCGATGCAGGTGGTGGCAATGAACCCAGCCGATGTCACTGAACTTTTAGCTCAAGATTATATTCGCGATGCTAAAGTTACAGTCGAAGAACTAGTGAAGGAAATAAGTGGTCTTTTAGGTGAAAAATTAGTGGTGAATAGATTTACTCGATACGAAATTGGTTCTGAATAAGTAAATGTCAAAGTTTAGTTTCAAACTTGAAAAAACTCTAGGTAAAGCTAGGGCTGGTGAGTTTACTACTGCACATGGTGTAGTCAAAACCCCAATCTTTATGCCAGTTGGTACTAAGGCAACTCTTAAGGCTTTGGATAGTTTAGACGTCAAGAATACTCAGACACAAATAATTTTAAGTAATACCTACCACCTATATCTTCGTCCAGGAGAAGATTTGGTGGCTAATAGGGGAGGACTGCATCAGTTTATGCAGTGGTTTGGTCCAATTTTGACAGATTCGGGTGGTTTTCAAGTTCTTTCCCTTGGTGAAAATACAACTATTAAGGACAATGGGGTTGAGTTTAAGTCTCATTATGATGGCTCAAAACACTTTTTTACTCCAGAAACATCTATAGAAATTCAGCGCCAGCTGGGAGCAGATATAATTATGGCTTTTGATGAGTGCACTCCAGATAAAGCTGATCGGAAATATGCTCTAGAAGCACTAGATCGTACTCACCGTTGGGCAGAGCAGTCAATAAACTATTGGGAAAGTAAAAAAAGAGTTAGTGCTCAAGGTCATTATCAGGCTTTATTTGGGATTGTTCAGGGTGCAATACATCGAGATTTGAGGGAACAGAGCGCTAAATTTATGGCAAACTTAGCTTTTGATGGGATTGCGGTTGGTGGTGAGACAGTTGGTTATAACATGAATGGGACTGCTCACGTCATGGAGTGGATTGAATCTTTATTACCTGCAAATAAACCCAGGTACGCGATGGGGCTAGGTCGTGATCCACAAGATATTGTAGATGCAGTCCAGATGGGGTTTGATATGTTTGATTGCGTGGGTCCGACGCGTTTGGCTAGAAATGGTGCCTTATATCATGGTCATCTAGAGCAGGATAAAGACAAGTTTAAGTTTATTTCTAAGTTTAAGAATGGTCGATTAAATATTGGTCGAGTTGATTTTAAAACAGATGACGGGGTAATTATGGAGGGTTGTGATTGTTATACTTGTAAATCTGGATATACTCGAGCTTATCTGAGCCATCTTTATCGCTCGAAAGAGTTAAGTTATTATCGCTTGGCTAGTATTCACAATGTTCGGTTTATGATCCGGCTGACCGAAGAGATGAGAGCCGGTATACTAAACCAGTGAGTAGTATTATTCTAAAAATTTTAAAATATTTTGTAACTACAACGGTAGTTTTAGTGATTTTGATACTACTGCTATTGAGTTCACTTTGGGTGGCGGGTCCACACTTATTTGCTTTAGATAATCATAAAAATATTTTGTTCGTTTCTTCAGAAATAGACTCACCAAGAAGTCAAATTTATTTGGCATATTTTTTTCCATCTACTAAAGAAATTACCGTGACAGCTGTTGAGTCAGATCAAGTTTCAGTTTTGGGTGGATATGGTAATTATGAGCTAGGGAAAGTCTATCCACTTTTGACTATGGAGCAAAAGAAAACTGATTTCCAATTAGCTGCCATGAGTTGGAGCATGGAAACTTTGGTGGATAGTATTTCAGAAATTGGATTAAATACACATATAATTAGTAAAAAAGAGCTTCAACAACAACTTTGGATCGCAGCTTTTAGTCATTTAACAACCCCTCGAGAATCTATCGAGTTTATTAAAGCTTTCTTTTTTACTAAATCGGTGCCGGTGGAACAAATCACTTTTGATAAGCAATATACTCCAGTCGATGAGTTAGACATCCTAGATAATGTGGTGCTCTACGAAGATTGCTCGGTAGCAGTAGTTAATACCAGTGAGAAAATTGGCTTAGCTTCCAAGATGTCTGATATTTTAGAAAAAAATGGAGCGGTAGTGGTTAGAGTAACTGACCAAAATAGTCCTTATCAGCTGTCGACACTTTCTTTTTATTCAGATCATGGCTCTTGCCAGTCATTATCAAAGCGATTGCAAGTATTATTTCCTAGTAAAGTTATTAAACAAAATCATGATCAGCTTCAGCAAGAATATCGAGCTGATTTGATAATTTTTATTGGGAAAGATTTAGCTAATTTAATCTAGTAGTCTTCTGGAGTGCTGACATCTTCTAGAGTTTTTTCCACATCAGTGTCTGTATCTACTATCTCAACTGGAATATTTTTTTCGATCATTGATTCGTCAACTTTATTAATGGTGACAGCAGTGGCGCTAGTTTGACTGTTGGCAAAAGAAGCAACATCTCGATTAGTAGTGGAGCGCTCGATTTCTCTAATATGAACTATACAGCGGATACCATCGCATGATCTGACCCTGCAGGCATATTTATTGCCGGATTTAATTAGTTTTGCCAGTCTAAATGAGAGGTCTTCAGGTAGAGAACCAATGTATGTTCTTTCAATATAGATTGAAATATATCTATTTTTAGGTTGGAGTAAACATTCTTGACCAATGGAGATTTTTTTTAAGACATTTTTATCAGCTAAACGATAGAGTTCAACAGATTTAGTTTTTCCGGGCTCTTCAATAAAAGATTCATTGGAGAAAGCTGGGAGTGAAGTGATTTGTTTGTTTTTAATTTTTTGGAGGTGTTTTGAAGCTAATCGATTAGATTTATCTATCTCTAAAACTTGTTTGAAAGTTTGTTGAGCTTTTCGAATTTTATTAAGCTGAAGGTAAGTAGCTCCAAGGCGGTTTAAGGCACTGGTGTCTAAGGGTTTAAGCTCAATTAACTCTTGATTAAATTGAGAGGCTTTTTTCCAGTCTTGGTTTTTAGCAGCTCGAATGGCTTGGTGTTGGAGTTTAAGAATTTGACTCATATAATTTTAATTTGTAACGACGAAGAATACAGCGGCAGACTCCGATTGTCAACTGACAACAAAAATTTTACAATCTTGTTGAGAAAGGAAATCTTATTTATGTCAGGACACAGCAAATGGAATAATATTAAGAATCGCAAAGGCGCTCAAGATAAAAAAAGAGGCAAGCTTTTTGGGCAGTTATCTCGTCAGATTAGGGCAGCTGTTAAAGAGGGCAAATCTGGAGATCCGGATCAGAACCCAACTCTAAGGACTATTCTGGAGAAAACTAGAGAAGCAAACATGCCTAAAGAGAATATCCAGCGAGCAATTGATAAGGGTTTGGGAAAAGGAGCTGCGGGCTTAGTACAAGAGATAGTTTATGAGGGTTTTGGACCTGGTGGGATTGGAATGTTAGTCACCGCAGTTACAGATAGTGTTAATCGCATGAGTTCGGAGCTAAAAAATGCTTTTTCTAAGGCTGGTGGAAGCATGGGGGCTCCTGGAAGTGTAATGTATATGTTTGGTCGCAGTTTGAGTGGAGAAGAGGGATATATATGTGTGACTCCCATTCCAGTCGAAGATGAGAACACGCAGCAGCAACTTCAGGATTTAATGGATAGTCTTTTAGAAATTGAAGATATTGAGGAAGTTTTTTGCGCTGGGGTGTGGGGAGGTAAGGAATAGAGTACAATACTCCTAACTTATGCGACGTCGTGAAAAATTTGTAATTGCTTCGGTCTTATTAAGTCTTGGTTTACTAGGGGTCCAATACGTTTCTTTGGAAGCCAGATATTGGGCAATTGGGTTGTTTTTAATAGTTTCATATTTTACTTCAGCTTGGGCATTGGCTGATGATCTGCAAACTCATGAGTGGTTGACAGTAGTTCCATTTCCGGCTTTATACGCTGGTTCAGTGAGTTGGTTTTATTTTTTATTACCAGAGGGAATCACTAGTAAGTTCGTGCTTTTAGCTGTGTTTGGAGTGGGTATGTATGCTTTGTTTCTAACTTCTAATATTTACTCAGTAGCTAAGGGCAGAACTATTCAGTTGTTACATGCAGCTCATGCCATTGCTTTGTTGTTTACTCTAGTTACTTCTTTATTGTTTACCAATACTATTTTTGGTCTCAGATTACCGTTTTATTTAAATGGTTTATTTTCAGGATTAGTCCATTTTCCGTTAATTTTAATGTCGTTGTGGTCAGTTAGCCTAGAAGATCATATTAGTGGCGAAATTTTGGCATTGAGTGGGGTCCTGACTTTATTTTTAGTTGAGCTAACTACGATTTTATCCTTCTATCCATTTTCTGTTTGGAATATCGCTTTGTTTGTAATGGCTTTTATTTATGTGAGCTTAGGTATTTTGCATAGTTTTCTTAAAGAACGCCTATTTGAAAGGACGCTGCGTGAGTATAGCCTGGTAGGGGTATTCGTCATCATCATGTTTGCGATTCTTTTTCCTTATAAGTAGACAGTTTTTTCAATTTATTGTTGGTTTTTCTATATCAAACTATTGCAATAATTATGCAATAAAAGTGGAGTAGAGCGAGGTAACAGTTTTGTAGTAATCTAAATACTTGGCTAAAAATGAGTTAATTAGCTCGCTGAGTAAGTAGATATCCCTTGTAGAAATAATCTATTTTTCAGATTAAATAATTATTTATTTAGATTAAAGTAATGGGGAAGAGCTGATAAAAAAATGTTCACCCACTAGAGAAGAGGGAAGAAGATGATATAGTTTGATATGGTCGTGAAAAATGTGGAAAACTAAAATATTATAGGATTCAAATTAATTTGATCTGGTTTGATATTACTAAGCACAAATTAAGATGTTATTAAGTATAAGCAAACTAAGCATTGAAGCCCCAGGAGTCTTCCTCTGGATAGTTTTATCACCACCAGGCTTATCTGGTCCTTGATATAGGGCAAAATAAGGGGGCAAGCGATGCCGGAATTATATATAAAAAACCCGAATACGTTTTACCAGGCTAGCCTGGAAACAAGCTGGAGTCTCTAAGTTGGGTTTAGGCTGATGAAAGAGCTCATTTTTATCAAGATAAAGGGCTTCTGAGGGAAGTTTATTGGGTTAGTGGTGGCTCAGTTGTGGGGTAGTCCCTCTCTTTTGAGTGATATCTCGTATTATGAGAATGGTATTACGTCGCACAATATAACTTTTGCGACGTAAAACTAAGATAAACGGAGAGACTCATTTCATTTCTATTTCATAATTCTTTGCCAATACTAGCCTATTTGAAATATATTCATTTTTTGGATGTTTTTGTGCTGCTACTCCGTTAAATGGCTCAAGCTATATTTTTTTATTTAGATAGTTCTTTTAAATTCAATTATTTTTTATTTTATTATCTATTAAGTTAATTTCAGTAGTTTTATATGGTTATCATAGGTAATAGACATCACCTACTAGGATATAAAGCCGTTTTTAGGGCACTAGAACAGCTTATATCTAGTAGATGTAAAGTTGTTTAGCCTGGTACATGGGTTTTTACTAGTTATTTAGCGTATAAGTTAATCTCATTATTAAAGTCTAAT
>Ga0307990_1000676_pt1 | contig 29565 bp, 40 predicted proteins | sample EllFjometagen129_FD_203168 | JGI IMG/M metagenome (GOLD analysis project Ga0307990, IMG submission 203168) | Marine microbial communities from Ellis Fjord, Antarctic Ocean - #129 | ecosystem: Environmental > Aquatic > Marine > Unclassified | place: Southern Ocean | collected 2014-10-08
GCAGCGCCATTACCTCACCGCAGAGGGGGCAGGCCGGGGCCTCTCCATCCGCTTTAACCGGCATGGCGCCTATAATTTTTATTGTCGCATCAAAAAATTGGCCTCTGCGCTTTTAATTTTTAGCGATCAGCGTTAAAAAAATTACAAGCGCAAAAGATTGCCATTCCGCCCTTCGGGCTCCATTGCCTCGCTACGCAAGGCCCTACTTCGCTACGCTTCGTTTCGCGGAGATTCGCGGACAAAAAAAACAAAGCAACCATTTTAACCCCTCCACTGTACCCATCGTCCATGGATTCCGCTCTAAAGGAGCCCTATAATAAATATTCCTAAATTATTAGAAAGAATATTGCTATGAACACGCATTTTGAGTATCTTTATCGTGACGCTGGTAATTACAACTGGTTTGAGGTAATGCAGAGGAGGGGCTTCATGCATGAGTAAGCAGAACGAGATGATTGTTGTGGATCGGATACAGGATCGAATCCACACCATTCGTGGTTTGCAGGTAATGCAGGACAACGATTTGGCGGAGATATATGAAGTCGAGACTAAAACATTTAACAGGGCTGTAAAACGAAATATTGATCGTTTTCCTGATCCTTTTCGCTTCCAGTTAACAAAGGAAGAGTATGAAAACTTGAGGTCACAAATTGTGACCTCAAGTGCAGGCAAACCTTTAAGGTGCCAAAATGGAACCTTAAAAGACAGCTATGAGGATTCTTTAAGATCAAGATCTGTGACCTTAAAAACAGGTGGAGGTCGCGGTCAGCACAGAAAATATCTCCCCTATGTATTCACGGAACAAGGTGTGTCCATGTTGTCCGCAGTGCTCCGGAGTGAGACAGCGGTCAAGGTCAGTATAAAAATTATCAATGCCTTCGTGGAAATGCGACGCTTTATTCAGAATAACGCCAATGTCTTCGCTCAACTTAATTTAGTAGAGCGTCGCCAGATCGTCTTTGAATCGGAAACGGAAAAGAATTTTGAGAAAGTATTTCAGGCACTGCAGTCAGCAGAGCTTCCAAAACAGGGCATTTTTTTCAACGGACAGATTTTTGACGCGTATAGTTTCACATCGAACCTTATTCGCAAAGCCAAAGTGTCAATAAAGCTAGTGGATAATTATGTGGATGATACGGTTTTGACCTTGTTGGGAAAGAGAAAAAAGGGCGTTGCGGTAATAATCTATACGAAGAATATCAGCAAGCAGTTAAAATTGGATTTGGAGAAACACAATGCGCAATATCCCGGGGTTGAAATCAAGAAGCTTTCCCAATCACATGACCGCTTTCTGATTATTGATGACCTACAACTTTATCACTTCGGTGCATCCTTGAAAGATCTTGGAAAGAAATGGTTTGCCTTCTCGCGGATGGACAGCATAACCGCTGATATCCTGGCGCGATTACGACAGGTCGAGAGTTGAACCACGAAAATAGTTGCTTCGTAGTTATTTATCCACAACCAGCCGTCGCCTCTGGCTATGGCGGTCAAGAAGAGCGCAAAGAGCACAAAGATTTTTGTGGCATTCCCTATGTCCGCCGCTACGCCGGTGGACGCAATCCTGATATCGCCTAACCTCAGCCTGACATAGCCTAGCAAAGACAAGGAGGTGCCGTCGCTATGCGGCGCACCACAACGTAGCCACCACCACCTCTCACAACTCACAACTCACGCAGCGCGTCCATGTCACGCCGTAATCCTGCTTGCAGGATGAAGGAGGACATGTCACGCCGTAATGGAATGAAGGTGGAAGCGCGACTCCCCAACTTTAGAACTTTAGAACTCTCCTGTCCTGAGCCTGTCGAATGGGCGCACTTCTTTACTTCTTTCAAATTCAAATTTAAATAACAAATCTTATTGTCACTACAGTAACATATTTGTTACATTACGTTTATGGATTGGGTTATTAAATATTATAGTCCTGGGTTGGAAAAAGAGGTTCTTGGTTTACCCTCTGGTTTACTTGCCCGTTATTTGCGATTAATAGATCTTATGATTGAGTTTGGTCCCAATTTAGGCATGCCGCATACAAAAGCCATAGATGACGGGTTATTTGAGCTACGATTGAAAAGTAAAGAGGGTATATCGCGAGTCTTTTATTGTACTCTCAAGGAAAGAAAGATATGTATGTTACATACTTTTATTAAGAAATCTCAAAAGACACCGGCTAAAGAACTGAAAATTGCATTTTCTCGGCTAAGGGATGTGAAAAATGAAACACATTGATTTAAAGAAAAAAGCATTGAATAATAGTGCTGTCAGGGATGAATATGATTCCCTTGAACCTGAGTTTACTTTGTTGCGGGAAATATTAAAAGCCCGGCAGAAGCAAGGGCTGACTCAGGCCGAGATTGCTAAGCGCATGGGCACTAAACCACCGGCTGTTACAAGGTTTGAATCATCACTGACTTGCGGAAAACACTCTCCTTCAATATCAACGGTAAAGAAGTACGCTAAGGCGCTAGACTGCCACCTTGAAATGCGCTTGGTGCAAAATGGCGATAAATATCCGGTGACAGAAACTGAATTAATGGCCTGTCGTGAAGAGGGTGATAGCTACGAAAAATAGAAGAGATTGACCTGCTTCTGGCTTGGGATTTTCTTCATGTATAGTTTACGGTTTATTTTGGAGGTCGCAATTTGCGACCTCCATTTTAATATAAGATTCCACATTCAATTCGCGCACTCTTGCACTTCTCCACCCCTAACCCATCCCACCCCCTCTTGTCACGACGGTAGTTCCGCTTGCGGGACGAAAAGTGGACGCAGGAGACGACCCTATATTATTTTTCAAATTGTTATATTTCAATACCCGACCCCGAGACCTCCCCTTAATTTGAGGGCTGACCGAGCCATGACCCCCAATGCCACGATGCGCCTGCGCAGTCTTTTCGACTTGCCTGCTATCTGATATCAATGCTAATATACCAAACATATTGGTTATATAACCACTTTATTTGGTGTTTTGGAGGTAGGCTATGTTAGAACCATTGTTAGGATCAACCAATGCTGAACGCTGTCTTGTATACATCTTGACGCGTGAGCAGGGATACGCGAGTGAGATAGCCAGGTTTTTTGAGACAGATCTCTACGGAATTCAGAGACAGCTTGATAAACTTGAAAATGGAGGAGTACTTGCCAGTTTTACAGCAGGCAGAACCCGGCTGTATCGTTTCAATCCCCGTTACTCATTTTTGAAAGAACTTAAAGCTCTTCTGGATAAAGCGTTATCATTTTATTCTGAGAAAGAGCAGCAGCGGTTGCTGATAGTTCGTAAACGGCCAAGACGTAAGGGGAAACCTTTATGAAGCCTGTTGCAAAAATGACGCGGCTGGAGCTTGCCGCCTATGTCTCTTCTGAATTCAATAGGCAGAAAATCAATGTTGTGCTTTCGGGAGGTTCCTGTGTCAGCGTATATAGTGAGGATAAATATGTATCCATGGATCTTGATTTTGTCAATGCTGGCTTCACTAAACGGCCTGTGATAAAAAAGGTCATGGTGTCACTGGGATTCGCTGAAGAAAATCGATATTTCCGTCATCCTGAGAGCGATCTGCTTGTCGAATTTCCGCCTGGACCTCTTGCTGTAGGAGAGGAGCCGGTGAAACAAGTAGATGAGTTGACGACAGCAACCGGCATTCTTCGTATTATTTCTCCTACAGACTGCGTTAAAGATCGCCTAACATGGTATTATCATGATAATGACAAAGAGTGTCTTGAGCAGGCTGTTTTAGTTGCTGAAAACAACGAGATAGATTTGAAAGAAGTTTTACGGTGGTCCATAGCCGAAGGAATGCAGAGTACGTTTCATCAGATTGAGGGCCGCTTAAAACGGATGAAGTAATAGATAAATAACTATTTCAAGGGCTGCTTGTCGGGCGACTTGTCCGGCATAGCCGTAGGCGACGACGGAAGCCTGAAAGGCGAAGACTGGACCCCGATGCACGCCCGAAACACGACCCCTATGCTTGGGCTCGCTATCTTCTGGAGGGACGTCGGCCTCGGCGTCCACAGTTAGAACAACCTTTGTAAATCGTAACTTGTAAGTTGTTCATATATAGCAAATTAAGTTCAAATGTAGAATGTAGAATGTAGAATGTAGAATGTGGAATGTGGAACTACGTGCCCGCACTATCAAGGGGGAACTTTTTTGACTTTAAATGTGCTTCGAGAAGGTTTTTCAGGTAGAATAAGTCAGCAATCAAGGAGACGTTATGTTAAGAAAAATTAAATTATTAAGCGTGCTGGGTATCATATTTGCTTTCGCACAGAGCCTTTATGCAAATGAAGCACTAAATGGACTTGAACACGCCTTTGAGAAGATCAAATCCCACAACCCCCAGAAAGTTACCGAGGATGAAATTCAAGGCGTCTTTAACCCTACAATTTTTATTCCTGAGCGGAAAAACGTTAAACTTCCTTTTGAAATGTCAGCGATTCCCATTCCGGAATTTAAAAATGAAACGTACGATATTCGAAACTATGGCGCCCAAAGCGGCGGAGATTTTTTAAATACAGAGGCCATTGCCAAGGCCATTGCTGATTGCACCAAGAACGGTGGCGGGACCGTCGTGGTCCCTCCCGGCAGATGGCTTACCGGCCCCATCACATTGAAAAGTTATGTCAACTTGCATGTTAGCGAAGGGGCCGAAGTGTCGTTTTCCGAGGATCGGAGCCTCTATCGAAACGAAGTGTTGGTGCGGTACCAAGGGGTTGAACTCTATAATTACACGCCTTTTATCTATGCCTATAACTGTGAAAATATTGCGATCACGGGTGAAGGTGTCTTGCAAGGCAACGGAAAAAACTGGTGGCCCTATGACAAAAAAAGAGAAGTGCATTGGAAAGAAATGATCGCGGCGGCCATTCTTGAGCAGTGTCCGGTGAGCGAGCGGAAAGCCCTTTCACATGGAACGTTCAATCCGTCCTTCATTCACCCGGTGCATTGTAAAAATGTTCTTATTGAGGGGGTTACTGTCAAGGACGGTGCTTTTTGGACGGTGCATCCTGTGTATTGCGAGAATCTAACGATCCGCAAAATCGAGGTGTTCAATAACGGCGGACATGGCGATGGCATCAATCCAGACTCCTGCAAAAACGTTTTGATCGAGCGCTGCTATGTGAATACTCGAAATGACTGCATCACCATTAAATCCGGACTGAACGAAGATGGGTGGCGCGTAGGAAAGCCCTGTGAAAATATTGTTATACGATATGTATATGCCGAACGGGGATATGGCGGGGTTGTGCTCGGAAGCGAGATCTCCGGTGACGTGAGAAACCTGTTTGTCCATGACTGTATTTTGAACAATACAGACAGAGGAATTCGTATTAAAACTAGAACCGGCCGAGGCGGGGAACTTGAGAACCTATACTTTGATTCTATTTTTATGCCGAAAATAAAACGGCAACCGATCTTGATCAATATGCGGTATGCATCTGCATCAACCAATATGCCAGAAGGCTATACCAATACTGCACTGACCGCATTCCACGACTTCTATTTTAGTAATATTTACTGCCATAAATCAAAAGACTCGATTGTTATTCAAGGCAAAGAAAAACAGAAAGTGAAAAATATCTTCTTCGAGGAGATCACTATGAATTCCGTTAACGGCAAGCGGGCGGAATTCGCCGAGAACATTCAATACAAGAATGTGGAGATAAACCTTCTGGAGAAATGAAAATGTATAACGCGTACCCTTTTTTGGCTCGCAAGCTTCTAAGCTGGAAACACAGCGGGTTCAGCGTGTATAACGGTAAGCCGATCAAACGCAATGATGTCGACGATATTAAGCGCGTAGCACAGTACATCATCCGCAATCCTTTCTCCGAACAGAAGATGACTGATTACGACGAGGCCGTTGCTGGATAACAGGTGGACTCTGTATTAAAAAGGCCTTGGGGCCGCCATCGTAACGCAATTCCGCACTCTTCCCTATTCCCGCCTTGAAATTGGCCGTTATACCCTTGAAAAGCTTCCTCTTTAAACCTAGTATTTGTGCATCAAGCAAGTTTAGTCGTTAATCGATGGCACAGATTTGTTTCTGGCCTCTTTGAGAGGTGGCCGCCCGCTCTTGAGCGATCAGCGGTAGATCCGGATGGATGACTGTCCGAAGTGATAAACTTCGTAAGCAACTAAAAGAAACAGCTGCAACGAAAGTGATCGATTCGATACATGTGGAAAACTGGGATGGAGTTCAAAAGGATTTGAAAGAATTCATGTAAGTGTTATTTGTGTCTTGACCTCCGACTATAATGGATGACCCCGACGCATTCGTTTTGTGATGTTTTCACTATAATATTACCTGTAACATTATTATTGATAAGTAACATAAAAAATGTTACGGTGTATATATATGTTACAGGAGGTTGGCATGAACATATTACAAAGCCTTAAAAGTTATTTGAATAAAACGCTGGGATTTGATTTGCGTTCTGAACCGTGGATGGGTGCTAATGTGCTATCCTTTACGTTGAGGGATCGTTATGGTTATTTTCAAGCGGATATTCTGGGATGCAGGTGTTTACTTGTCATTGATAAAAGCGAAGATCACTGTACGCCATCTGTTATCCGCAAGCATATTGAATTGATAAAAAAAGAGTGGCCGGAAGATGTTATATACGTACGGAATAAGGTGACAGCGATCACCCGTAAGAGGTTGATTTATAATAAAATTGCGTTTGTTATTCCCGGCAACCAACTCTATCTTCCGACACTTGCGATAGATTTACGTGAACACTTTGCGTGCATATATGTTCCTGTGAAGTATCTTTCTCCGGCCGCTCAGGTTCTGGCCCTGCATTCGATTTATAAGCATTACAATGTTTTTTGTTCAGGATTGCTTAAAACGGAAATTGCCCGGCAGCTGGGTTATACAAAGATGACCATGACAAGGGCTTTTCGTGAGCTAGAGGGGGCGTTAGCGGATAAAGGCAACCTGAAGAAAGAGGAAGGACTCGTACTCTGGAAGCAACTCCTGGCGCTCATGCGAAGCCCTGTTCGCTCTCGCTATTTTTACGAAGTGGATAAAGCTCCTGATCAGAATAATATATTTGTTTCAGGTGAAAGTGCTCTTGCTCACTATACGATGCTCACTGACTCTGCTCGCAGGGTAATATGTATGTCATCGGAAAGGTGGAAGGCGTTTCACAAAGAACATGCTGTTTTTCAAATCGATTATCCAGAGCAGGGGTCTCTGGAGGTGGAGGTCTGGAGGTACAAGCCGCAGCTGGTAGCCTTTGATAACATAGCCGATCCATTATCTGTTCTGCTCTCTATCGAATCCAGTGGAAATGAGCGGGTTGAAATGGCATTGCAAAAAATCAGGGAGGATTACTTGTGGTAAGGATATGGACAATTTTTTAAAATGTGTTGTGCTAGAGAATGTGGATTTCAGAAGTCTTGGACTTGGGCGGTTGTCAATGCCGGTTGTGATCGGTGATTTGTCATATATATAATCTGGACGTTGGATGATCTACTGCTTCCTCCTTCGCCTGCAAGCAGGGCTATGGCGGACAAGTTGTAGTTTTATTTATCCACCCATCGACAGGCTCAGGGCAGGCAAAAGAACACAAAGATTTTTGTGGCATTCCGTATGTCCGCCGCTACGCCGGTGGACGCAATCCTGATATCGTCTAACCTCAGCCTGACAAAACCGAGCAAAGACAAGGAGGTGCCGTCGCTATGCGGCGCACCATCAGCGACATGTCACGCCGTAGTCGCGCAGCGCGTAGGAGGAAGCGCACCCCAACTTTACCAACTTTAGCACTCTCGCATTTTAGAACTTTAGAACTTCTCCAATTCTCCAACTCTCCAATCGTCCATGGATTCCGCTCTAACGAGTCCTGTAATCAATATTCATAAATTATTAGAAAGGATATTGCTATGAATACACATATTGAGTATCTTTATCGTGACGCTGGTTCTACTGCATCAACCTCTGAGCAATTGATTAATTTGACTGAAAAGGACGTCATCATGGAAAAAAAAGGTAATAGAAAGATTACTGTGCGTGATCAGATGACTGAATTTCTGCTATACAGCTCCCCAGATGGGGATGTGAAGGTTGAGGTGTTTCTTGCGGACGAAACAATCTGGTTGCCGCAAAAGAGAATAGCGGAGTTGTTTGGTGTTGGTATCCCCGCGATTTCCAAGCATTTAGCAAATATATTCGAAAGCGGAGAATTAGTTGAGGATGCAGTTATTTCCATTTTGGAAACAACTGCTGCTGATGGAAAGATCTACAAAACAAAATACTATAATCTGGATGCTATCATATCCGTCGGATATAGGGTCAACTCATCAAGGGCAACACAGTTTCGGATATGGGCAACCCGTTTGTTGAAAGAGTATATAATCAAAGGATTTACACTTGATGACGACCGGCTGAAAAATGGAAGATTGTTTGGTAAAGATTACTTTGAATGCGGATGCTGCAATGCCTTTAATGGGGATGAAAACATATGCAAATGTTCCACGTGGCAGGGTGTTGAAATCAGACGTTGCCATCGCTAAGAATTATCTCACGGAGAAGGAGATAAAAAAACTGGAACGAACAATTGCTGCATTCTTCGATTATATTGAAAGGTTGATCGAACGAAGAACTGAACTGACAATGGATGGCTTTTCGGAGTCGGTTAACAAATTTCTGGATTTCAATGAATTCAAAATTCTGGATGGGTTTGGAAGTGTCTCACGAAAAGATGCGGAAGCAAAAGCGCATGGGGAATATGATGTATTTAATAAAACGCAGGTAATAGAGTCAGATTTTGACAGGATGATCAAGAAACTGCCTGATCCCGGGGATAATGAATGAATGTCACGGGGCAACCCGTTGTACGGCGTGACATGTCGTGGTTTTTTATCCACAGATTACACAGATTTGCACAGATTAAGAGTTGGTACGCTTCCTCCTTCGTAGTTTTATTTATCCACAAAGAACGCAAAAATTTTGTGGCATTCCGTATGTCCGCCGCTACGCCGGTGGACGCAATCCTGATATCGCCTAACTTCAGCCTGACATAGCCGAGCAAAGACAAGGAGGTGCCGTCGCTATGCGGCGCACCCAACTCGCGCACTCTAGCACTCGCGCACTTCTCTAACATCCTACAACTCACGGAGCGCGTCTATGTCACGCCGTAATGGAATGAAGGAGGAAGCGCGACTCCCGCACTATATCCAGCCATTTCCTCGGCAGCCATCAGCGGCTGAGTGGGCCGTGCAATATATGTGGCAGTCTGTGGATCAAGTTTTCTCTTTATCAAGCGCATCACCTCATCCGGATCTTTGAGTTCGCATTCCCATACTACGATGACATTCCATCCGAGTGTTTCAAGATCCTCGATATTGCGTTTATCGCGAACTACATTCTTATCAAATTTATCCTGCCAGAATTTAGTATGTGTTTTCGGGGTGGTGGCCTGATTGCAACCTTCATGTCTGTGCCAGAAACATCCGTGCACAAAGATGATGGTCTTGTATTTGGGGAGAACGATATCGGGGCGGCCGGGGAGTTTTTTGTTATTGGGGGCGTTGACCGTAAAGCGGTAGCTGGCTTGGTGGAGCAGGCTGCGGAGTTGGATCTCGGGCTTGGTGTCTTTGCCCTTTATTCGCGACATATTCCAGGAACGGCGTTCTTTTGTCAGATGATCAGCCATGGTTTAGGGGTTATCGCCTTCCGTTGTTTAGCGTGACATGAGGGAGTTAGAGGGAGCTGGAGTGGTTAGGGGGGGTAATTGCATAATTAGTATTGTAGATCGTAAGTTGTGTGTTGTAAATGGTGGGTTTATCACGAAGTGTACCCCGACTTTAGCACTCTCGCATTTTAGCACGTTAGAACTTCTCAATACTGTACACATCGTCCGTGGATTTCGCACGAAAAGAGCCCTATAATAAATATTCATAAATTATTAGAAAGGATATTGCTATGAATACGCATTTGGAGTATCTTTATCGAGATGCTGGCAATGACAAGTGGTTTGGTGAGGTTGTGAAGAGAAAAGATTTTTTGACCCGTCTTCGCCATAGGCTACGCCGTGGCACGGCAGGATTAACATGATTATGTCATTGCTTCGTAGTTTTTTTATCCACAGATTACACAGATTTTCACAGGTTAGATAATTGCATCATTATATTGAAACACAGATGCATACGGATTAGGCTAACTGGAGCCAGTAACACTTTAACTTTTTTAACGGTTCACTATGCGGGAAGAGTATTACAGATATATCAGGGAGAATAGCATGGAGGGGAGCGGAACGGCTCACTCCTATGTCCGAGCTTTGGATATGCTGGGGCCTATATTGCAGAGCCAGACAATCGAGTTTTCACAGTGCGCTGATATATGGTCAATTGATTCAGCAAAGCTGATTGGGCAGATTTACGAATTTGTGAAGGTGGAGCAGCGCAAGAAGGCAGCTGGCATTTTTGGAGGACACAAACCATCAAGCTATTGGGAGGGGGGATATTACTCCGCTGCATTGGGAAGCTATGGCCAATTCCTGAGATCATACAAATACATCCGTCAGCATGAAGATCGGCTGTGGAAGATATATAATGAGGCAAAGAAGCCCTCATCAAGATTATCCAAACAACTTGAAGATGCAGAATTTGAAGAGATAGAGAAGATTGTGCCGGATAAGGATATTGATTTTTCAACAAAAGAGGGTAAAGATAAGCTGCGATTGACCAAAACCCGAGTGAATCAGGACTTCTTTCGTAAGATGATTTTGGCTGAGTATAACACCCAGTGCTGCATAACAGGGTTGAATATTCCCGAGGTTCTGCGGGCCAGCCATATTGTCGGCTGGGCCGAAGATAAGAAGAACCGGATGAATCCAGCCAATGGACTTTGTCTATCTGCCACCTATGATGCCGCATTCGACCGCCATTTGATCTCATTTGATGATGATTATCGCATGATTCTCAGTCCATATTTGAAAGAGTATTACACCAATAAGGCCTTTAAAGAGCAGTTTTTGGCGTTTGAAGGGCGGGGAATATTAAAACCGGAACGGTTTGTTCCAGATCATGGTTTATTGGAAAAGCACCGGGGAAAGATGATTGTATGATTGTGTAGACCCGTTGCGTCAAATAAAAAAGACACCGAAATCCACCGAATATGGTCATAAAATCATTACATTATCTTTTAGTTTCTGAATTTTTAGGTTATCATTAAAACATAAATGGGGATGTATAGTTTAATGCCCATATGTTTGTTTTGATTGTGACCCAACTTTGACTAATAATCACGAGATTAATAATGAGTGACCTTTCCACAGAACTACTTGAGGGAAATACAGGAAATTCGCCATTGGCTTCTTACCCATGGAGAGACCTTGCAGATGATCTGATTCTATGGGCAAAAAAATATGATGAAACCTATAGGGCGTTTGCTTTCGATTTTCTGATGAGTTTAGCGTATATTGACACAATCCCAAACTTACAAAAACATTTCACAGCTTATGAAGACCTTCCCGCGCCTTACTCCATCCATATGGGATTTATTAACTTATGTGCACCCCTATATATTAAAAATGATGAGTGGAACTACCAGAAGGCAGCCAAGCCTCAATCGGGTGCAATAGGTAAACTTACAAGTGAAATCATTCTAAGATTTATCGAGTTGTTATTTGATAAATTTGAAAAAGTTCGGGTTATTGGTGGTGTGGGGTCAGCAGATGCTGTCTTGATTCATGAAGATGGCAGAATAATTTTGTGTGAGGTGAAGGCGTCTCCTTTGACAACTTTTCCGTTTCTTTTTTCGCCTCCAACAATCAAACGTACTACTGCGTTATCGAAATTAAGTCGGACTCAAGTACAACGGATGGACAGTGCGATTTACATGCATTGTGACGAACCAATTTCACTTGGGAAACCGAAAGATGACCTTTGGCCATTTTGTGGTGCTATTCAATACATTACGGATCCGGTAAATGAGCGAAATGTGGCATCCTATGTTAAAATATGGAAGAAGATCCGTACTGCATATATTAACAAAGATCGAGATTCAAAATATTACTATATTGCTAATGCATCTGGGCATCCACCTAAAATAGCAAAAGATGAATATGATTGGCCGTCAAAGGAGTCAATCAGTGACTCTAAGACCAGTGCTGGTATGGATCGAACTGACGACATAAAAAAAGGTATATATCAGACCTTGAAGTTGGGTATTGAATCAAATCGTGAATTTAGCCAGCATAATATAAAGACGGCACTTATATCCAACCTCCCTGCATATCGTCATGGCAAGGATTATGTTGAACCATTTTTCGATGTATATTGGGCATTTGAGGATGTTTTTAAGCACGAATCATCAAATAGACTGTCATGTGATAAATCTGAATTAAAGCGGCCTTTCGATTATATTATTGTATTGGAAGATTCTTTTGAACGAGGCGAGCTGCTATGATTCACAATCACATTACACGGGAATACACAGGTATTGTGCTGGAGCGTATGAAACACCTTCCTAGCGGAGGTAAAATGGGGGACTTGCCCAAGCACCTACAACATGAAAGTTTCATAAGAAAAGGCTCCAAAAAAACTGGTGGCCCGAATATGCGTTTGCTTAGACTTGAAATGGATAAGCCAAGCCTTACAGTGACAGCGTATATTTTCAATAAATTTGTTCATCCTGAATATAATCGTTACATTACCCCAAGAGAGGCTTCCTGCCTTCAGGATTTCCCCGATGATTGGGCTTTTGTGGGAGGACTTGGAGAGGTCCATCACCAGATAGGAAATGCAGTCCCTGTTAAGTTGGGAGAGGCAATTGCTAAATCTGTTTCTCGCTTTCTTTTGTGTCGTGGGTTCTCCGGTGAAATACCTGTTGCTTCATATTTTTGTGGAGCAGGAGGATTAGATCTTGGGTTCGAAAATGTATCGTCTAAATTAATTTCATTTGAAACAAAGTTTGCGACGGATATTGATGAGGCTTGTGGCTATACCATTCAACTCAATAGGCCTAATTGGAATTTTGCCCTTGGAGACATTACTGAATTTTCAGGAAATACTGTTTTAGAACGTATGGGAAAGAATCCAGTTGTTGTTATTGGCGGCCCACCCTGTCAGCCTTTCAGTGTGGCAGGGAAGCAGAAAGCAACAGCTGATCCTCTCGGCCAGCTTTACAGGAACTATATAGAACATGTCGATGCGTTGAATCCTGAAATAGTTATAATGGAAAATGTTTATGGCTTAAAACAAGTCAAAAGCTCGAATGTGCTCCTTGAAATAAATAAGGCCTTTTCTGAAATAGGCTATACTGTCAAGAATCAAGAAATGTTAGCCGCTGATTATGGAACACCGCAAATGCGGCGGAGATTGATTTTTGTGGCAACAAAAGGTGAAAATGACTTTGTTTTCCCAACACCGACGCACTCAGAAGACGAGAATATTTTTGGCAATCCTCTTTATTGTGGAGCAGGTGCTTCTTTTTCGCACCTTCCCGATCCAGTTGATGTAGATGGAGTTCCTTACAGAAAGGTGGATATCCCAGGCATTCCATTAAGTTCAATTTTGGAAGCTTAGGTGAAGCACAGCATAATGTGGTTTGGATGGGAAGAGTAAGGGAGGGGGGCATTGTCGCGGATCAAAAAGGTTTCTGTGTTTTGATTTGGGTGGGTTCAAACTTGATGGCAAAGCAAATTTTATGCTTTGATTAGTGTTTTATCTGCAAGATGTAAGATGATGCGTTGCTGAGGACTTATCCCTTGCCGAGCGTCTAGGGATCGTTTATCATTATGAATGATTATTTAGAGGTGTTAAGAGCCTCTTAATCTTGTACGATTTTTATTTATAGCGAAGGTGATGTGAGCCAAGATGGCAAAACAAAAAAAAGATAATAAGATTGCTGTATTTGATTTTTTCTGCGGATGTGGAGGAACTAGCAGTGGATTTAAAAAAGCAGGGCTGGATATAGCTTTTGCACTTGATATTGATGTTGATTCTCAAAAAACCTTCACAATGAATTTTCCTAAAACAACCTTTTGCAATAAGAGTATAAGAAAACTCGAAGATTCTGATATTCAACCGCTATTGGATAGTTTTAAAGACAGTTATACGTTGTTCTGTGGTTGTGCTCCTTGCCAGCCATTTACAAAACAAAAAACAGAGAGCCCAAAGCGTGATATGCGTAAAAGTTTGCTGTCTGAATTCGGTAAAATTATTGAGAAACATAAGCCCGATTTTGTTTTTGTTGAGAATGTCCCAGGTATGCAAAAATTACCGAAGGCTAAAAGTGGGCCATTTCCTGCATTTAAAGAACTTTTGACAAACCTTAATTACAAACTCTCCTATGGCGTTGTTGCCGCACAGGATTACGGAGCACCACAGTTGCGTCGTCGGTTTGTTTTGTTGGCCAGTAAACACAGAATAATTAAGATTCCTGAGCCGACTCATGGTAAAGAGCGTGAGAATCCGTATAAGACTGTTAGAGATGCAATAGCTGACCTTCCTCCCATTTCTGCCGGTGAGGAATATGAAGATTTGAATATATTGAATCATCGATCTGCAAAATTATCCAATCTCAACTTGAAAAGAGTCAAGGCTTCTAATCCTGATGGCGGTGGGCGTAAGAACTGGCCAAAGAAGTTGTGGCCAGATTGTTATAAAACGCGTGAAGATGGGTCAATACATATAGGACATACCGATTGTTATGGACGTTTATGGTGGGATAAACCGGCTACAGGGCTGACGACGCGATGCATCAGCTACTCCAACGGAAGGTTTGGCCATCCTGAACAAGATCGGGCTATCAGCGTCAGGGAAGCAGCTCGCCTGCAAGGCTTTGATGATACCTTTGAGTTTACAGGTAATCTGAATTCGATGGCCAAGCAGATTGGTAACGCGGTTCCGGTAGATTTGGCACATGCAATGGGTAATCACTTTTTGAAAAACATAGAGGTAGTAAATGGCCAATTTTAAAACTTCGGCTCGTGCTTTGGATATGCTTGGGCGTCAACAAATTGCAGGAATCCCTACAGCAACCAGTGAGCTTTTTAAGAATGCTTATGACGCATATGCTGATGACGTGGAAGTTGATTATTTTCGGCATAAGAATTATTTATTGATTCGTGATAATGGGTATGGCATGACGCGAGAGGAGTTTGAATTAAAATGGCTTACAATTGGAACTGATAGCAAGTATGGAAAAAAGACGTTAATTAACCCCTTTAATAAACCAGATCGTCCTGTCATGGGGGAAAAAGGGATTGGACGCTTGGCAATTTCTGCTGTTGGCCCTCAGGTATTGATATTAACGCGTGCTCTTCGTGACAAAAAAACATATTCTCTTGTTGCTTCATTTATAAACTGGGAAATGTTTGGACTTCCTGGATTAGTTCTTGAAGATATTTGTATACCAATTTATGAGTTTGATGATAACGACTATCCTAATCTTGAATCCGTTCGGGAAATGGTCAATGAGGTGATTGAATCCTTGGCTGCGATCGAAGACAGAATAGATAAAAAGGAGTATATAAGAATTCTCGATCAGTTGACATCGTTTGAGATAGATCCTTTAGAATGGGATAAGTTCTTTTGCGATATGCGGCTAACTAATGATGGAGTTGGAACGCATTTCTATATTAGTCCTGTTGATGAAAGCTTAGCGAGTGCCCTCGATAAGGATTATAATTCCGGCGATATTTCCTTTATGCAGAAGTCTTTGCTTGGGTTTACAAACACTATGAACGCCGAAGCCCCACATGTTATAAATACGGCATTTCGAGATTTCAAAACCACAGATTTGTCAATGTCATCAAATATTATTGATGAAGCTGTGTTTTTCACCCATGAAGACTGCGCACTTGCAGACCACCATTTTAGTGGGCAATTTGACGAATATGGGCAATTTGCAGGGAAGGTGACTGTTTATAATGAGGAAACCTTTGATCATCAAATACCTTGGTTTGGTGCAAATGGAAAGAAGACGTTATGTGGACCATTTAATATCGCAGTGCACTATTTACAAGGCACAGAACGTGATTCACTTCTTGGTCGAGATGACTGGACACCGTTGCAGTCAAAAACTAATATAATTGGCGGTTTGTATTTATATCGTGATGGTATACGGATATTGCCATATGGTGATAGTGACTATGATTGGTTAGGTATTGAAAAGAGAAGGACGAAAAGCGCTAAGTATTATTTCTTTTCGCATCGTTTGATGATGGGATATATTGATATTAGTCACGCAAGAAATTCGGATCTTAGCGAAAAGGCTGGACGGGAAGGTTTTATTGAAAATAAAGCTTATCGACAGCTGAGAGATATATCAACCAATTTTTTCTTGCAACTTGCCAATGATTTTTTTCGTGTCGATGGCGGCCCAAAATCCGAATTATGGACGCAACGCAAGGCAGGTTTCGATAGAGCGTATAAAGCTAAGAAGCAGCGAGATAAGCAGGCTGAAGGAAAAAAAGATAATTTCGAGAAAGCACTCAATGTCTTTTCTGACAGAAAAACTGATATTCCTGAGGAATTGAAAACCATACACGATAGTGCAGAGCAAGAACTCCAAGGATTAAGTATAGTAGAGGACCATGATGAATTGGCAAGGAAAATACTGGAAGTTGAAAGTAAGTTTTCACAAGACATAAATTCGTGTGAAGCTTCTTATCGGGTCCCTAGCCCTAAGGGATTTGCTGTAAGGAAAGAATTGCGCCAGGATTGGGAGGCTTACCAGGATGAATGGAGCCGTATTAACGTCGAGTTTTTTCAAGAGGCAAAGAAAAAAATATCAGTTTTAGTGGATTCTTATAGAAACGATTACCAAGTTGAATTAAACAAGAGAGTGCGTTTGCAGCAAGCCATTGATGAAATTGCGGCCAATGTCAAAAAGGCAATTAGTGCAGAGTCCAAGCATACTAAAGCATCTATAAAAGATGTTAACAATCAGGTTGTTGAGTTAACAAGCGAGGTTATGGTAACTCTATCTGATTCTTTGCGAAGTTTGCAAGTTGAGTTCTCAAAACTCGATATGTCGAAACTCGGAGACGATGAATTATTTGACAAGCGACTAGAGATTGAAGAAAAAATCACCGCGGAGGCCCAGAGGCATAAGGATACCCTTGAAAGTGTTCAGTCTCAGTTGAACTCTATTCACTGGAGCAAAGATGAAGACGGATATATAGTGACTCAGGTTGACATTAATGATGCGTTAGAGGATGAACTGGACGAACTACGGAGTCAGATTAATGTAGATCTTGAGCTCAGTCAGCTAGGTCTTGCAGTAGGTGTGATCCATCATGAATTCATGAGTACGGCTCAATCAATAAGAAGCAATATAAAGGATCTTAAAGCCTTGAGCGACGTAAGTGCAAAATACAAATCCTTATATGATAATTTGCGTGCTAATTTTGAGCACCTTGATAATTACCTTTCCCTCTTCACTCCTCTTGACAGACGAATGTATAGAAAGAAAGAAAACTTTTCTAATAAGGATATTTCAACATATCTGCTCGATATTTTCAAAGAACGATTTCGAAGGCATAATATTGAACTTAAAGTCACAAGGGGATTTTCGCGTAGAAGTGTGTTTGCATGTCGCTCAAAGATTTATCCTGTTTTTGTAAATATTGTTGATAACGCTGTTTACTGGCTTAAACAAACCGAGAGTAATATTGATAAAATTATCAAGCTACATGCGGATGATAAAGGCTTTTATATATCAAATAACGGGCCGCCTGTTCAAACGTCTATTAGGGAACGAATATTTGATCTTGGGTTCACAAAAAAGGAAACTCCAAACGGACGAGGTAGAGGGATGGGGTTGCATATTACTCGAGAAGTTCTAAGGGGTATTGGTTATGAAGTTTTCGTAGCAGAGGCTCTTGATAATGTAAATGTTACATTTAGAATTCAAAAAGTTGAAAGTGGAGATGTTGATGAGTGATTGTTTTTCTGAATTATCCCAGAATATAGCGAATGTCTTTATTCAATCGGTCCTGTTTGTTGACGATCAGGCTTACAAAAATGAAGGAGGAGATAATTCATTTGATGTTAAACAGATGAGCCAAGAATCTGCAAGTAGAGGCCTACTTTCCACAGCCTATGCGCCTGACCAATTGCAGGACTTGGATAAAATTGTTGTTGTCGGAAAGAATGCAGATATTCTTGTTTTAGACTGGCGGATGGATTGCAACGATGAGAGTGATGCAGAAAAAAGTGATGACAGCGAAGAGGATATTGCCGATGTTAGGGGTGATTTGGCAGTCAATGTGATCAAACGTATTGTTCTTGATTCTGATAGTGATGCTGTTATGGATCAACTTAAACTTATATTTGTTTACACAGGAGAAACTGGACTGAAAGATATTTCGGACCGGTTAAACACTGAGTTTAGCAAATTTGATAAGTTAGATGATTTTACATTTTCATTTGGAGGAATCCGGATTTCGATATGGGCAAAAGAAAGTTTGGCTAAGACTTTTAAACATTTGCCTGAAAACAAAGCACGCCTGCGTTCTTATAATCAATTGCTTGATGAAATACCAGTTGAATATGCTGCTGTATCCTCTGGCGTGTTGAGTAACACTTGTTTAAATGCATTATCGTCTTTGAGAAATAACACTTATCAGTTACTTGCCAAATTTTCTCCGCATTTAGATCATGCATTTGTGGCTCATCGTGCTATGCTACCTTGTCCGTCCGATGCAGGAGAACTTCTAAAGGAAACTATTTGTGGTGAGTTTAATGCAATCCTTACGGATGTCGATATATCACAACAGGTCTCAAATGACGTAATTAACAAGTGGATATTAGACCAAGATCTCACTGACATAGAAATCACTGTTAAGAAAGCAACGAAAGACGTACCAGCAAAGAAAATCACTATAAATAATGAAAAAAGGAAATTATGGCAGGACAGTGGGTACAGTGCTTTCATTAGCCAGGAAGTTGATGGTGCGTCCTCTCTTGTTTTAAATAAAAGCGGCATTAAGAAATGTGAACGAGATTTGTTGAAAGACCATGCTTGCTTAGTATTTGCGCCTGAGTCTATTGCAAAAAAAGGATGCAATGAGGAATTTGCAATATTAACTCATCAAAAACGGAATTATCTGTCTTCTATAAAATGCCCATTTTTAACTCTTGGCGTTGTTGTCAAGTATGCGGGACGATATCTGGTTTGTATTCAGCAAAATTGTGACAGCATGCGTATTTATGAGGGGGGAAAACGAAATTTTCTTTTCCTTCCCCTGAAAGAGAATACACATAGCTTCGACGTGTTATTTAAAAATGAAGATAATGAGTATGTTTACTTATTGACTTGTTGTAAGAATTGTCAGGATCTTGAGAGTATAGAATTTGCGTCAACATGTAATACAGGGGTTGTTCAGGCTCAAAAGGAAGATAAATGTTATTATTTCATGGGTGCGGGGGATGCCGATGTGAAGTTTCAATGGATACTGAATTTAAAAGAGGCGCATGCTCAAAAAATTGTAAATAAGTTTGCGGCTAATCTGTCTAGGGTGGGGCTGGATGAATCGGAGTGGCTTCGTCGTTCTTAAAGCTAAGTAATCTATGGCAAAAAACTGGACAGAAAAAGAATTGTTGATCGCAATGAATCTATATTGCCGACTTCCTTTCGGACAGTTTGATCAATCCAACAAACAAATCCGCGAAGTTGCAGAAAAAATGGAGCGCACACCCAGCTCATTATCGATGAAGCTTTGTAACCTCGCATCACTTGACTCCTACAATCAAAACCGAGGAGTGGTTGGCCTAAAAGGCGCTAGCAAGCTTGATCGAAAAGTCTGGAATGCCTTTCAAGAAAACTGGGCAACAATGGGTGAAAAAAGCGAAGCAGCCTTTGAACTATTAATGGTCGAACAAACTCCTTCGTCTGGACATGAGACATCCATAAAGACGCCCACAGGCCCTTCGGAAACTGAGCGAGCAATTAAGACCCGCCGCCTTCAGCGTTTCTTTCGCAACACCGTATTGGCAAGCTATGAAAACCGTTGCGCATTGACGGGGATAGCCATCCCCCAACTTCTGATTGCCAGCCACATTATCCCCTGGAGCGAAAACGAACGGAGACGTGCCGATCCGACCAACGGCCTTTGCCTAAATGTTCTTCATGACAAAGCTTTTGATCGCCATCTGATAACTTTTGACGAAGACTATCGGCTGGTGGTTTCCAGCATCCTGAAAAGTGGAGTCCTCCCTGAATTTCAATCAATCAACTTTAAGAAACTGGAGGGTTCTAAACTCCACCTTCCTCACCGCTTTACACCAGACCCCAAAGCTTTGGAGGAACATCGCAATGCCTTCATGGCAATATAAGTGTTTGTTTTGTTTTCAGGGGATATTGAACCATTTCCTGGATTAGTTGTTTAGATGTGGCTCAAGAGCACGTCGGGGCTACAAGTAAATCTTCAAGCAGGTAGAGAATTTAAAGAAGTATTAGCTGGTTTAATTGCTAGAAAAAGAAAGAAGGGAGACGGTTTATGCCAAAGCGAAGTATTTGGATTTGCTATAGTGATCGCGATAAAGTGATTCAGAAAAGGGATTACTGTCAAAATGACCCTCGTGCTGAAAATGAGATTGATCACACGTTAGTTATTGATGGCCGCTATCTTGTTTCACCGATTCAATCTCAGAAAGCTCCGATGTATAGTGGAAGATCGTGTGTTTTTCTGAAACCACGCAGAGTGCGAGATGGAGTACTAAAGGCGACCGTTTGCTTTGAGGATGATGGGTCCAAAGCTTGTGTTGATCCCCGTGATTTACTTCCATATGAAAAAGGCTTGTCAGTTTGTTGCGGATCAAAAGACGGCGTGCACAAAGAAACAAATCCTGACGGACCGTTATCTGATCAGTTAAGGCACCTCAGAGGAGTGGCGTTTGATATTGATAGAGATGCTTTCAAGAATAAATTTCGATTTCTAGTTGGTACATGGTTTTGTTTGCAGCATAAATTGGCTGAGGCTGCGGACTCTGAACTTATTGATGATCTGAATGGCAGGCTGTATCAAATGCTGGGTCCTGGTCATGATGTGTGTTCTTGTGTTCAATTTATGCAGGGACAAAAAGGGAAGCGCGCATTTGAGGAACTTAAATCTGCGTTTAAATCTATGGAATCAGGGAAGTAAGTACAGTCTTTAGGAAGTTCGGGGACACATTTGGTGAGTTACCGAATTTGGAATTTAACAGGATTACAAAAATGCATCACACATGCCTTTAAAAAAGTGTTGGGATTTATTACAGGATAAAGGAATTTAAGAAAACTATGAAAAAAGTTTCAGCATCAAAATTAGCCGCTATCACAAATTTGACAGGTAAAGAAGTTAGAGAGAAACTTGTCGCTGAAGAACTTATGGTTGGTGATGGAAAAGTATGGTCTTTGACAGACAAGGGTGTTAAGGCTGGTGGCGAGCTTAAAAACTCTCAATATGGTGAGTATATCGCATGGCCGGAAGATATTTTTAATAATAATGTTGTTAAAGAAGAACCACCCCCTTATAAGCAAAAGCAGAGGGCTGTGAATTCTACCAAGATTGGAGCTTTTTTTAATTGTTCACCTACTAAGGCAAATAAGATTCTGGCTGAGATTGGTTGGATAGAGCGGGGAGTCAAAGGTTGGAAAATCACTGACGCCGGTTCTAAAAAGGGTGGGTATGAGAAAGATCACTATCAATCAGGAGTCCCTTATGTTGTATGGGCTGAAACAATTTTGGAAGACCCTGTTCTGTTATCGACCATACAGGCCTTAACCAAGGGCAGTCAGGAGTCAGCTGCGGAATTTGAGATAGCAGCTCCATCAAGCGATGATGATTTTCGTAAGAAGTATGAGGCGAAATACCGTACGCGCGATGGACATTATGTGCGTTCACGTGCTGAAGCAATGATTGATGACTGGTTGTATATTTCGGGATTGGTACATGCGTATGAACGGAAACTTCCGATTGAAGAAGATGTCTATTCTGACTTTTACCTGCCTGATGGCAAGGTCTATATTGAGTTCTGGGGAATGGAGAACGAACCGGCTTATTTGAGACGAAAAGGAATTAAACAATTGATTTACAAAAAGTATGACTATAATCTCATCGAGTTGACTGATTCCGATATTATGAACCTAGATGATGTTTTGCCAAAAGTTCTTCTGAGATTTGGTATTTCTACTGAGTAGTTTTATGAAGGTGTTGGAGTCAACCGTGAATTAGTCATTTAGAAATTTAATAATAATCAAAGGACAGGTATATGGCAAAGGTTTTTGGAAAACCAGGTGGGTATGTACAAAACACATCGTCTCGTAATTTTTGCAAAATGATAATGTGGTTTTTGGGAGGAACAGGATTATTCTGTTATGTTTTTGGTTTGCTAAATGGTCTTATTATTGGAAAAAACAAGTATGCTTGTCTTTTTTCGTTAGTATTTATAATACCTGCCGCAGTTGGATTTTTATTGCGTAAACAAATCAATAGTCGCTTTGACAAACTTACGGAGGATATAATTTCATATCGTAAAGGAGCGGAGGGCGAATACCTGACAGCTGAGGCACTTGTGAACCTTCCTGATTCATATGCGGTATTGCATGATGTAACGCATCCCAGTATAAATGGAAATATTGATCACGTTGTTGTTGGACCAACCGGTGTGTTTGCCCTTGAAACAAAGGATTGGCATGGTATGGTTTCTCTTTCTGGAAATAGTAAGCTTATGCTTAACGATAAATATGATAAGTCAAAACATGGCAAAGTAATTCTTGGAAGATCTGTTGATATGAATAAAAAGATTGAAGCACTTTCTGGGGTGAAAACTTTTGTGCAGGCTGTTATGGTTTTTCCACATGCTTCAGTAAAGGTTCTGCCTGGGACAAAAAGTGCATTAAATGTACAACAATTGAATTACCTTGAGAATTTGATTAAAAAACCAGCTCCTTCGCGCGCACTTACATCAAAGCAAGTTGATACCATCACAACCGATTTGAAAGCGTTGTTTAAGTTATAACTATGAATTTGCTCCTCCAAAAATATCAACACAAGTTTACCCGCCTTCGGCAGGGGGTGACGAAGTATGGACCAGCTCCGCATAAGCCGGTGTTGCTGCTTGCCGTTATGGACGGGTTTGATCGGGGTTGGATTACAGAGAATCGGATTGACCTTTCACCGGAGCTGGTTGGTCGGTTTAAATCGATCTGGAATCAGCTGGTAATAACCGATCATTGCCCGCTGATCGTTCAGCCCTTCTTTTATATGCGCAGTGAGAAGTTCTGGCATCATGTTGCCGCTCCCGGGTTTGAAGAGTGGGTGAAGATATCAAAAAACTGTCAGAGTATCGGCGTTCTGAAAAGGGCAGTTCAATATGCGGTGCTGGATCATGATCTGTTTGTTCTCTTGTCTGATCCGATTTCGCGTGGGGTTCTAAGGCTTTCAATTCTTGATAAATATTTTCCTGATAGGTCCGAGTATTCATCTTTGCCTGATCTTTTTGAGAATCTGAAAAGGAATGTCGTTGAGGAGGAACCGGAAGAATACCGGGCTGAGATCAAACGTCTGCAGGCTATGCTTGATAAGGAGTCCTTTGAAGAGGAAGTATTCCTCCGCAGCGGGGCTTTTAAACAGCAGGTATCTAAGCTTTATGATGACACCTGCTGTATCTCCGGGCTTAAAGTTGAGACAACCGTCAATGCAACTCTGATTGATGCCTGCCACATTGTCCCTTTCTGTGTGAGTCACGATGATACCATTTCAAATGGAATTGCCCTTTGTCCAACACTGCACCGCGCCTTTGACCGGGGATTGATAGCGATTGATCCCGGTAGTTACACAGTCATGGTTTCAAATAGCTTTACCGAGGAAACCAAATCGGCTTATTCAATATTGCAGTTTAAAGGGCTCACGATTCGTAGACCGGGGGATGAGCGGTTTTATCCAGGCCGGGAGAATCTCGCTCTGCATCTGGAGCGATTCGCTGGTAATTTCTGAAGTTTTGCGGGCGTAACCCCAGAGTCCATTTGTTAATTTATTTTTTGATTTAGTTATGGAAATATAAATTGGATGTATCAAATAGTAATTAAGATTCTATATGTCTGTATTTACATTTGCCATACTTGTTAGTGATTTACCTATGATTTTACTTGTCATTATTGGTGCAGTTATTCTTGTCGCATGTGGACTCTATCATGATTGGGTTAACTCCCCTGAACAAAAAGGGAAACGCGGAGAGGGATGGGTCAATTCGTTGATAAGTCGACACCTTGATTCCAATGTGTATCACTTAATTCCTGATGTGACACTCCCTGTTGGTAAGGGTACTACCCAGATTGATCATATTGTCGTTTCGGAATATGGCATATTTGTTATTGAAACTAAGAATATGAAGGGCTGGATTTATGGGGATGAAAAACAGAGGAGATGGACTCAGGTAAATTATAAAAAGAAAAATTCTTTTCAAAATCCCCTGCATCAGAACTATAAACATGTGAAAACTCTGGAAAAGCTGCTGGGTTTGAAGAGTGATCAATTTCACTCGGTTGTTGTTTTTATGGGGGAGAGTACGTTTAAAACCAAAATGCCGGAAAATGTCGTTTGGGGTGGTGGTGCCTGTGCGAAATACATTAAATCCAAGCGACAACATGTGATTGAGGCATGTGATGTTGCGGATATCATCAAGAAAATTGAATCTGGTCGCCTAGCTCAGGGAAAGCAAACAGATCAGTTGCACGTTCACCATTTAAGAACCGGTGAGCGGACTATGCCTCCAGACCAGCTGCATATCCACCATGTGAGAACCGATGAGCGGTTTATGCCTCCAGACCAGCTGCATATCCACCATGTGAGAACTGATGAGCGGTTTATGCCTCCAGACCAGCTGCATATCCACCATGTGAGAACTGATGAGCGGTTTATGCCTTCAGACCAGCTGCATATCCATCATGTGAGAACCGATGAGCGGTTTATGCCTCCAGACCGACCCGCTCCTGTAGAAAATGTATGTCCCAGGTGTGGCAGCCCCATGATTCTGAGAACCGCAAAGCGTGGTCCCAATCCCGGTAGTCAATTTTGGGGGTGCTCTCGCTATCCGAAATGTAGAGGGACGAGGAAGTGCGCCCATTCGACAAGCTCAGGATAGACGAATGTGTGAGCGCTAAAGTGCGCGAGTTGAGTTGCGCATTGCGCTCTTGGCTCAGAGAGCCAACTCTACAGCCTCTGGCATTTACGGCAAAGCCTGTATCTACCACATTTTATTCCTATATCTTTCACCTCTAAAATATTTTACCTAAAAAATAGTCTCATCAGCTAATGCCCGTTTGCTGAAATGGTGTAAGGATGAAGGCTGACAGCTGTTTCCCTGTAAAGGTGAACCGTCTGGATTTGCCCGTTGCCCCGATGGCTATACTCAACGCATACGGAAGGTTGATGCTCTTGAACCACCCCAGACAATGACAGATCCAATAGTTGTTGAGGTTCTTAACTGGGCCGAAGATGTTATAGGAGAACCTGTGTGTTATAACGGGGTGAAGAAGTGCGCGAATGCGAGAGTGCTAAAGTGCGCGAGTTGGAATGCGTTTCGCGGTCTTGGCGACGGGAGCCAACTCTACATTGCTTCGCAGTAAAATTCGGAGGTTGTAGGGTTGCTTCTGTGAAGCAAGGGAGAAGTGCGTCCATTCGACAGTTCGACCACTTCTGCAAGCTCACTACAGACAAAGCTCAGGGTAGACGAGTGCTTGAGTGCAGGCTTTGTTAAGTGGACAGCCAGTTAGACAAACGCGGCTCGTCGGGGTCAGCCCCTGAATTAGTCGTTTAGGTTTTTAACTGGTGTTCAATTTTCAGAAAGGATTTCTCCTTGCCTTCAGATATTGACCACCGTTGAACTTCTTTCAGGTCTATCTTATTATTTTCCGCAACTAAAACAGCCTGCTCCAGACATTCTTTGTCGTTGTCATGATAGTACCAAGCTAAGCGGTCTTTAACACAATCCGTAGCAGAAATAATTCTCAGTATTCCGGTTGATGTCACAAGTTCCTCCACTCGTTTCACCGGCTCTTCTCCTACAGCAAGAGGGCCTGGAGGAAACTCGACAAGCAGATCACTTTCAGGATGACGTAAATATCGGTTTTCTTCAAAGAATCAAAGCGACTCCATGATTTTCTTTATATCAGATCGTTTAGTGAAACCGGCATTAACAAAATCAAGGTCCATGGATACATATCGATCCTCGCTATATATGCTGACACAGGAACCACCGGAAAGAACAACATTGATATGCAGGTTTTTAAACTCTGTAGATACATAAGCTGCAAATTCCAGGCGTGTCATTTTTGATACAGGTTTCATAATGGTTTTCCTTTACGACGAGGCCTTCTGCGAGTGACCTGCAAGCTGTTTCGCTCCGAATCTGAATAAAAAGACAGCGCTTTGTTCAAAAGAGCTTTAAGCTCATTAAGGAATGAGTAACGAGGATTAAAGCGATAAAGGCGAGTGCGCCCAGCAGTATTGCTTGCAAGGACGCCTCCATTCTCAAGCTTATCAAGTTGCCGCTGAATGCCATAAAGATCTGTATTAAAAAATTTTGCTATTTCACTCGCATAACCCTGCTCGCGAGTCTGTATAAATATCAGACAGCGTTCCGCATTAGTTGATCCTAATAATGGTTCAAGCATAAGTCCCTCCTAAACCACACTGTGTGGTTATATAACCAATATATTTGGTATATTATCATTGGTGTGCCGATTGTACAAGGCGATAAATTATAGGGCGCTGGGGTCAAACCTAATAATAGAAAATAGAGGCGAAAGACAGAGCCAATTGTTGTTGGAGAATCTGTGTGTTATAACGGGCGTGGAGAAGTGCGCCCATTCGACAGTTCGACCACTTCGGCAAGCTCAGGACAGGCAGGCTCACTACAGGCAAGGCTACTTCGACAAGCTCAGCACAGGTCAGGGTAGACGAGTGCGCGAGTGCTTGAGTGCTAAAATGCGCGAGTGGAGTCACGCTTGGTGCTTTTTGGCGACGGGAGCCAACTCTACAGTGCTTCGCATTAAATGACGGAGGCTGTAGGGTTGCTTCTAAGAAGCAAGAAACTTAGGCGTGCTTTCGCTTACGCTTTTAGATCTTCCTCGTTGTCTCGCACGCGGGACTACGGCGTGACATGACGATTTGTGCATTATCGGATTCTGAAATTTAACAGGCAATGCCTGTTAAATCCAGGCAGGTCTGGGGGTCGTGTATTAAAATATAACAAATTCATAATCATCACGGTCCAAGTTGGTAAAAAAATGGTCATTGGTGCTAGGTTCTAATGGCGAAGCTATTACTGCCAGCAATGACAGTAATGTTATTGAGAAATTGGCTTCAGCTAATGCCCGATTGCTGAAATGGCGTAAGGATGAAGGTTGGCAGTTGTTTCCCTGCAAAGGTGAATCCTCTGGATTTGCACGTTGTCCTGATGGCTACACTCAGCGCATACGGAAGGTTGATGTTCTTGAACCACCCCAGACAATGACAGAGCCAATCGTTGTTGAGATTCTTAACTGGGCTGAAGATGTGGTTGGAGAGCCTGTCTGTTATAACGGGGGGGTAGATCAGTTTCAGGGTTCAGGCAAGTATGAGTCGTTTGTTCCATATGAAGAACCGGCATCGGTCTTGAAAGCAGGTGTATTGTATTCCGGTGAGAATGGCATGATCATCTGTCGCAAATGTGCTGGAGTTCGGGAGTCCAGCGGCTATCTTAGTTCAGGAGCCCCGATTTCGCAAATAACGCCATTGGATGCGGTAGAGTACAAAAAGTTGTTCGGGGAGGATATCCGTTGTGAGAAGGGGTGCACTGAATACAGTGCGTGAGTGCTAAATATACCGCATTGCACAGCAGTAACATATTTGTTATATTGTATTTATGAATTGGGCCATTCAATATTATAACGCTAGGTTACAGGATGAGGTTCTTGGATTACCTCCCGGGTTGCTTGCTCGTTATTTACGATTAACAGACCTTATGATGGAATTTGGCCCAAATTTGGGTTTGCCTCATACTAAAGCGATAAAAGACGGTTTGTTCGAGCTTAGATTGAAGAGTAAGGAGGGTATCTCTAGAGTGTTTTACTGTACCCTCAAGGAAAGAAAAATATGTATGCTGCATACTTTCATTAAGAAATCTCAAAAGATACCTGGAAAAGAATTGAAGATTGCCTTTTCTCGGCTGAAGGAATTAAAAAATGAATCATAATGAATTAAAGAAACATGCGTTGAAAAACATCGCGGTTAAGGATGAATATGACTCGCTTGAACCTGAATTCTCTTTGCTCCGGGAAATCTTGAAGGCTCGTCAGATAAAAGGACTTTCTCAAGCGGAGGTTGCTAAACGTATGGGAACAAAATCACCCGCTATTACAAGGTTTGAGTCGTCTTTGACCAGTGGCAAGCACTCACCATCAATATCAACCGTTAAGAAATATGCCAAGGCATTAGACTGCCACCTTCAAATTCGATTGGTGCAGAATTGAGTCTCCGTAGGCTCGTTGGGGTCAGCCCCTGAATTAGTCGTTAAGGGTCTTTGATTCTCTGTAAGTCGTGGTGTTAGCTATGCTTTCTGCAAGGCTTGCAGGTCTGGATTTGCACGTTGTCCTGATGGATACACTCAACGCATAAGGAAAGTTGATCTTCTTGAACCTCCCCAGACAATGACAGAACCAATTGTTGTTGAAGTTCTTAACTGGGCCGAAGATGTGGTTGGAGAGCCTGTGTGTTATAAAGGTGGCGTAGATCAGTTTCAGGGATCTGGCAAGTATGACTCATTTGTTCCCTATGAAGAACCGGATAATAAATTGAAGACGCACAATAATCAGGCTTTTGTACGGTAATACAACCTGCCGAAGTTGTATCGTGCATTACAACCTGTTATGGTTGTATTATTTTTCAAAAACTGCTGTTGACAAATGTATCCATTTGGATACATAATATAAATATGTTTTTGGTTGAAAAGAGCTCTTATTTTGATAAATGGCTGAAAAAACTCAAAGATCGAGTAGCCAAAGCTCGAATTCTGTTGCGTATTAAGAAAGTAGAGAATGGTAACCTCGGAGAGTATAGGTCTGTTGGTGGAAGAGTTTCTGAGTTGAAGCTGGATTATGGCCCGGGGTACAGGTTGTATTTTACTAAGAAGGGCGATACTGTAATCTGGTTGTTATGTGGTGGTGATAAGGCCACTCAACAGAGTGATATTAAAAGAGCAAAAGATATACTAAAGGAATTGGAGATATAATTATGTCAGAACGTATGACCAGATTTGATGTTTCGGATTATCTGACGGATGAAGAATCTATTGCGGAATATTTGAATGCCGTAATGGCTGAGGGAGATCAGGGGCTGTTACTCTCTGCAATCGGGGATATTGCCAAAGCCAGGGGAATGACGCAGATAGCGGAAGCATCCGGTTTAGGGCGCGAGAGTTTGTATAAAGCACTTGCTCCGGGAGCGAAGCCGCGTTTTGAAACAATAATCAAGGTGCTTCGTGTCTTGGGTGTTAATTTATCTCTTTCCCCGGCAAAGGCCCCTGCGTAATGTTTTTGCTTCTAAGAAGCATACAGCCTTCCGCCTCCGCTCTGCGGGGGG
>Ga0307990_1000677_pt1 | contig 29563 bp, 27 predicted proteins | sample EllFjometagen129_FD_203168 | JGI IMG/M metagenome (GOLD analysis project Ga0307990, IMG submission 203168) | Marine microbial communities from Ellis Fjord, Antarctic Ocean - #129 | ecosystem: Environmental > Aquatic > Marine > Unclassified | place: Southern Ocean | collected 2014-10-08
TCCCCGGAGTAAAAATATGCATGTTTTATGCTATTTATGTCAATATCTGTTCCCCAGTGATGCCTTGAAATTCCTGGCATAGCGGAGTATTCTAGCACTTTAGCGGTTTTCAAACTGTCTGATAAACTTTGGTCGATATAGGCCATTCCTGTACTACGTTGTCCGGTGAATTTTTGATTCCAAAGATAGCGTTGTATGTAAAAGCTTCGTGTTCCGGATTGTATTGTCAGGTTAATGCCGTCTTTTAATGCGGTCTCTCGCATGTTTAAAAACGCATCGTAAGTTTGCTTTCGCAGATAAACTTCTGGGAAATAGGAAATTGCAGGATCAATTTGTACAAAATCGGGGTGGCTAGCCGGGTCAATCTGTCCGAGAAGCTCTGCTTTCGAAGGATAGTTTTCAGGTTCTAGGTTTGTTTCATCTTGCTGAGAAAACAATCCCATGAGCAAGGCGATAATAAAAAATATCAGCTTCATAATTTCAATAATTTAAGCGCATTTTTAACAATATTTTCTGCCGTTAGACCGTATTTTGCCATCAGCTCCTCGGGCTGTCCTGATTCCCCAAAGCTGTCATTCACTCCCAAAATATACATTTTTGTTGGATATTCCTGAGACAGTACCTCACTGATTGCCGAGCCAAATCCGCCAGTAACTTGATGGGCTTCAGCAGTTAACACAAATTTACATTTTTTTGCTGATTTAATAATTGTATCCTTATCAATGGGTTTGATGGTGTGAAAATTTACCACTTCTGCATGAATATCATATTTTGATTCCAGTATTTCAGCTGCTACCAATGCTTCCCAAGTCATATGTCCGGTAGAAAAAAGTGCGATATCAGTTCCAGATCTCAGAATTTGAGCTTTTCCGAATTCGATTTCTTGGTTTGTATCGGTAAAGTCTGGTACGGCTTCTCGCCCGAAGCGAATATAAACAGGGCCGTCTAACTCCATTGCTATTTGCGTGAGCAGGCTTGCCTGCGTTGCATCGCAAGGAGATAGAACTTGCATATTCGGTAAAACCCGCATGACGGCAATATCTTCCAATGCTTGATGTGTTGCACCGTCTGGGCCGACGGAAATGCCTGCATGAGCACCTCCTATGATAACATGTACATTATTGTAGCAGATGGAAATCCTGATCTGATCCAGATCACGCATGGCGGAGAAAACTGCATAAGTTGAGAAGACTGGTAATTTTCCGGAAAGTGCCATTCCGGCAGCGACTCCTGCAATGTTTTGTTCAGCAATTCCAATGGAAAAAAATCGTTCAGGATAATTTTTAGCAAAGCCGTCCATGCTGACAGAGCTTGTAATATCAGCTCCGAGAGCAATTAAATGCTTATGCTTTTTCCCTGCTTTAACCAGTCCTTCACCAAAACCGGTTCTAGTTGGTTTAAGCTGTTTATATGCCGGCATATTGTTTCAGATTTCTTGTAAAAATACATCAAATCTGGTCATCTGCAAACCATTCTGCATAGGAAGTAGCAGTTTCATATAGTTTTAAGCTGTGAAGTTTAAGATTTTTGGGCAAAGCAGATTGAATTTTTTCTGCAAAATCAACAACCATTAATTCACATGTGGGCTGATAATTCAACATAATGAGTCGGTCAAATAATCCTTTTATTTGATTAATTGGTTGAATATTTTCCGATTTATTTAAAACAACAGAATGGTCATATTTATCAACAATTAAATGCTTAACTAGCTTTTTGAAGTCGCTGAAATCTATTACCATTCCATGTTTAGGACTTGTTGGGTCATCTATAGGTTCACCAATGACGGTGGCATACATGATGTAAGAATGTCCATGCATATTTCTGCATAAGCCGTTGTAATCAAATAAAGCATGAGACATTTCCCAATGAAATCGCTTTGTAACCCTTATTTTTGCCATGTACTATGTTTTCTATTTTAACAAATTGCTATATTGTTTGTTTATTTGATAAAGATAATGCAATGTAAGGTTTTTATTTTTAAGTTTGAAACTGTATTTTTATGCAGATAATTACGTGTCTATGAAAAAATCTGAAGAAATTGTCCAATATACAGCCGATGATGTTAAACGGTATACAGAACTGCTTAAGAATGCATCATATTCTGACGATGATAATTTGAATAAAATTTTGGATTATGTCTTTAAAGATATGGGAAAGCAGATTCGTCCACATCTCGTATTTCTTGCTGCTAAGCTTTTTGGCGATGTTACGGAAAAGACAGATTACGCTGCTGTGCTTGTGCAAACACTTCATACGGCAACATTAATGCATGATGATGTAGTTGATGATGCGAGTTTACGAAGAGAAAAAAAAACAGTGAATGCCAAATGGAGAAACTCAGTTGCTATTTTGGTTGGTGATTATTTATTTTCCAATGCTTTAACTATCGCAACTAAACAGAAAATGTATGATATTTTAGAAATTCTCTCGCCAACTATATCACATTTAAGTATTGGTGAAATTAATCAAATGGAGCTCGCTGGTGGAAAATTGTTTTCGGAGGGAAAATATTACGATATTATTAAACGTAAAACTGCTGTGTTGATTGGTGCATCGACTGAGGTCGGAGCAGTTTCGGTTGGTGTAAATGGTCAGCATCGTGAGATGATTCGTGAGATTGGATTTGAAGCCGGAATTGCATTTCAAATTCAGGATGATATTTTAGATTTTACGGCTGATGGAGTTTTTGGAAAAGCAAAAGGAAAAGACCTAGAGGAAAAGAAAATTACGTTACCCTTGATTTATGCGTTAAATACTGCCCCTCAAAAAGAAAGAGATGCAATAATATCTCGAATTCAAAAAGGTGTAAAACAGAGTGATATTAAGCAAATTGTTGAGTTTATTGAATCCTACGGTGGAATGGTGTATGCTAGAGAAACTATGCAAAAGCATATTGCTAAGGCTGAAGCGCTATTGAATGAGTTGCCTCAAAATGAAGCGAATCAAAGCATGAGAGCCCTGATTCGCTATTTTGCATCGCGTAAAAAATAAATTTTGACTAGAAATATTTTACTTCCTTATCATAAATTCGGCTAAGTAGATTGTTTGACAAACGACTCGCACCAATGCGGAATAATTTATTGTTTAACCATTCTTCACCCAAGATAGCTTTTACAATTGCGTAATATACAATGGCATCTTCAGGAGTGGAAATACCACCTGCAGGTTTAATTCCGGCTTTTTTGCCTGTTTCTTTGTAATAATCTTTAATCGCTTGACACATTGCATAAACTGAAACCGGATCTGCTGATTTTTTATCCTTACCGGTTGAGGTTTTAATGAAATCAGCACCGGCTTTTAAGGATAGAATGCCTGCTTGATAAACTTGTTCAGGAGTTTCCATCAATCCCGATTCTAGAATCACTTTCAAATGTTTTTCACCGATTGCTTGCTTTATGATAGAAATCTCATTCATACAATAAGCAATGTCACCACTGATGAAGCGACCCAGGGAAAGAACAATATCAAGCTCGTCAGCGCCTTTATTCGCTGCAATTTCGCACTCCGCCAGTTTTACTGAGAGATAAGTTTGACTTGATGGAAATCCAGCAGAAACAGCTGCTATGGATAAATTGGCTGCGTGAAGATTTTCTTTTACCGTTTCAACAAATGGGGGATAGATACAAATTGCCGCTACATTGGGCATTTCAGGGAAAAGTGCTGAAAATTTATTGACTTTCTCAACCATCTGAATGATTTTATCATCATAATCAGCAGTGTTCAGTGACGTTAAATCAATTAAATTGAAGATATTTTTCAACGTATCCATATCTTTTACATCGACCTGTTCGAGTGCGTTGTTTATTTCAGCTGCAATTTCCTGTTTACTTAATTTCATTGTATTCATATTTATTGTTTTAATTTAGGATTATTAATATGACGGTTTTTATCCCGTTTTGTTTTCTTTTCAAGACTTTTTTTTAATGCTGTTTCTAAATTAATTCCGGTTTGGTTTGCCAGACAAATCAATATCCAGAAAACATCGCCAAATTCATCTTCCAGTTCATAGTCCAAATCAGATGATTTTGATGATTGTTCGCCGTATTTTCGTGCAAATACACGTGCAAGTTCTCCAATCTCTTCCATGAGAATCGTAAAGTTGGTTAGTTCGTCAAAATAACGAACACCCTTTGTTTGAATCCATTGGTCAACTTGATTTTGGGCTTCCTGAATTGTCATAATCCTGATTTTGATTAAAGATAGTAAATTGCGATGAAGGTGCAAAGCAATTACCGATTTAGCAGATTGTTACATGCATTTATACCATCGAAATTCTTTGTTTGTTATTTGATTGAGCTGTACCACGACTTCTGTATTGGTATTAAAAACTTGATATGCTTTGATAAAAATGTAGTAGTAACCTGGATTTAATCCGATTGTGAAATTCCCATTGATTACCTGGGCACTGTCAGCCAGTGCTGTGTAATTTCCGACGGCATAAGATACCGAATCTTTGTGAATAGCATAGACCATTCCGTTATATGCATTGTATTGCCAGAAACTCTGGTCGAGCGCACAATCAGCTTCGGCAAATTCAATATGACCCTTAACTCCACTTTGAATATTATCGCTGCTGCAACTAAAAAGTATCGCAAGCGATATAAAAAATAAGATAAGGATGATGCGTTTCATTATGTTTTATTTTTAGTATCAATAATAATTGTCACCGGTCCATCATTGCATAATTCGATTTTCATATGTTCCCCGAAATTTCCGGTTTGACATTTTGTTTGACTTAAATTTTCAAGTTCCAAGATAAATGCGTTGTAAAGTGGAATTGCTTTTTCTGGTTTTGCTGCATGCACAAATGATGGTCTGTTTCCTTTTTTAGTTTTTGCGTGTAAGGTAAATTGACTGACGACAAGAAATTCTCCATTCACATCTGAGATGGATAAGTTCATTTTATTGTTCGCATCATCAAAAATACGTAAAGTATAAATTTTATTTGTGAGCCATAGCACGTCATCCTGCGAATCGTTTTCGGATACGCCAAGGAGAATGAATAAACCAGTTCTGATTTGTCCACAAATCTCATCTTTTATGCTTACGTTAGCATGTGTAACTCGTTGAATTACAGTGCGCATAGCGAATTGTGATTTTACTGTTCCACGTGGAACAAATTAAACATCAAGTGTTGTCAGTGAAAACGATTCTACGTCAAAAAGCCCTTTGTCGCCAATTTTTAATTTGGGAATAACGAGTAATGCCATAAATGCCATTGTCATAAATGGAGCTTTCAAACTGCAACCTATTTTAGTTGTCTCTTTTGTAATTGCTTCATAAGCTTTTGCGACGAGTTCGAAATTTTCATTTGACATTAATCCTGCAACGGGGAGGGGCAGGTGATACATTTCCTCACCATCGAAAAGTGCTAATCCGCCTTTTGAATCGATCAGCCGATTAATTACTTTGGCAAGGCTTTCATCATCTGCACCAATTGCAATGATATTGTGCGAATCATGAGCTACTGTTGAAGCGACAGCTCCCTTGCTGATATCAAATCCTTGTATGAATCCCAAACTGGGAGTAGAGTCTGTTTTGTAACGATTAAGTACGACAATTTTATTGATGCCCATTAACGGGTCTGTGTAAACAACACCATTTCTGTTTGGTAATTTGTGCTCAAAATAATCTGTTAATAATGATCCGTCGAATGCTTTAATGATCTTAAATACCTGATTGTTGCTTTGAATTTCTAGCGCTTTTTCAGTAATATGTTCTTCCAATTTAAAGGAGTTAATCGGTTCTGTGTTCGAATTTGGAAAGAGAATCCGATTGTTATCGTAAACTAATTCACCATCAATTGTGCATGATTGTACCATGAAATCGCGCAAATCATCAACTATTATGAAATCTGCTTTATCACCTTCCTGAAGGAGTCCAATATCCAGCTTATAGTGTTTTATTGCATTCATTGATGAAGCTCGGAGTATATTGAAAATATCATGTCCTTTTTGCACAGCTCTAGCGGCAATTCGGTTAATGTGTCCTCGCATTAAATCGTCTGGATGTGAATCGTCAGTACATAACATGCAGTGTTCAGGGTGCGATGATAGTAAGGAATGGAGTTGTTCAAAATTCTTTGCTGCAGATCCTTCCCGAATTTGGATAATCATTCCCTGATTGATTTTTTCTAAGGCTTCATCTAGACTTGCGCATTCGTGGTCTGTACTTATTCCTGTATCGATGTATTTGGTAAGTGAATCACCACTTAATTCTGGTGCATGTCCATCAATTGGTTTTCCGGCTTTAATGGATGCTTTAATTTTTGCTTTTACTTCCTTGTCATCGTAAATAACGCCTGGATAATTCATCATTTCTCCAAGAGCAACAATCTTATCGTGTTGCAAAAGTGATTCAATGTCTTTAGAATCTAAAACTGCTCCCGAGGTTTCAAATCCTGTCGCAGGAACGCAGCTTGGAGCATTGAAATGCATTTTAACAGGGGAGTGGCTTGCATCATTAATCATGTATTCAACCCCGGCTTTTCCGGCTACATTTGCAATTTCGTGAGGATCCGAGACGGTTCCGATGGTTCCATGTTGTATTGCAAGCCTTGAAAATTCAGTGGGATTTAGCATAGAGCTTTCAATATGTACATGGGAATCCACAAAGCCCGGAATGATAAAGTCTGCAAAGTTTTCGTCCTTTTCTTCAACTTTTATAATGCGATTTCCTTCGATTTGGATACTTCCATTAAAAATACGTTTGTTAACAATGTCAACAATTTTGCCGTTAATTTCTTTCATAGTTTTTAAATTGTTTCACGTGGAACATTTAAGCTTATCGTCCAAGATAAACGAGCAAAACGCTTATGTCAGAGGGGGAAACCCCACTGATTCGTGTAGCTTGACCGATGGTTTTTGGTTTTATTTTAATTAATTTTTGTCTTCCTTCCGTTGAAAGCGATTGAATATTTTCATAATCTAGGTTTTCAATTTGTATGTTTTCTAAACGAGACATTTTCTCAGCCAGTAATCTTTCGCGTTCAATATAGCCTTCGTATTTAATTAGTATTTCTGCAGCTTGAATGATTTCATTGCTAATGGATCTGGATTGTATTTCTTTTTCAAGTGGCTCAATTACTATGCGTAAATCTTCAATGTGGACTTGTGGTCGCATGATGATTTTCCGGAGTTTTGTTTTTTGTTGAAGGGGGGATGTGTTAAGTTTTTCTAGTGTTTCATTTATGTACTCGGGTTTGCAGGAAAAGTTGCTTGCAAAATGAATGAAATGGTCACGCAACTCAATTTTATTTTTGAGAGTTTGTATCCGTTCTTCACTAGCCAATCCAATTTTATTTGATAATTCAGTTAGCCGAACATCTGCATTATCCTGACGTAATAAAATTCTGAATTCTGCACGAGAAGTAAACATCCGATAAGGCTCATCCACCCCTTTTGTAATTAAATCATCAATCAAAACGCCGATATACGCTTGGTCTCGATTTAAAGTAAATGCCGGTTTATTATTGACTTTTAGATGGGCATTGATTCCGGCCATAAGGCCTTGAGCCCCCGCTTCTTCATATCCTGTTGTTCCATTTATCTGCCCTGCAAAATATAAATTATCTACGATTTTAGTTTCAAGTGAAGATTTAAGTTGAGTAGGGTCAAAGAAGTCATATTCAATTGCATAACCGGGTCGGAAAATGCGAGCATTTTCAAATCCTTTGATTTTACGAAGTGCTGCCAGTTGATTTTCCCATGGTAGGGAAGAGCTAAAACCGTTTAGATAATATTCTATTGTACTTACGCCTTCCGGTTCTAGAAATAATTGATGTGAATTTTTGTCGGGAAAGGTTTGTAATTTAGTTTCTATACTTGGACAATAGCGAGGACCTATGCTTTGTATGGTTCCGTCGTATAGTGGACTTAGCTCCAAACCTTCACTTAGCTTTGAATGAACCGTTTCATTGGTTTCGCAAATGTAGCATGAGCGTTGTTTTATAAATGGCAAATCGTTATTTTCATGCATAAAAGAAAATGCCTGAATATTTTCATCTCCTTTTTGTTCAGTCAGCTGCGAAAAATCTACGGTTCGACCATCAATTCGCATTGGGGTTCCTGTTTTCATCCGACCAATACGAAATCCGTAAGATTGAATCTGTTGGCTAAGGGCTTTAACCGGAGGTTCTGAAACTCTTCCGCCTTCAATTTTTGTTTGACCAACGTGCATCAATCCGTTAAGAAATGTACCATTGGTGAGGATTACCGTTTGCGCTGAAAAATCAATTCCCCAGGCAGTTTTAACCCCGACAATACGGTTATTTTCTATCTTTAACTCAGTGACTGCATCTTGCCAAAAATCTAAATTTGCTATGTTTTCAAGATAATCGCGCCAGGTTTGACTGAAAATTATTCGATCGCATTGTGCACGCGGTGACCACATTGCCGGACCTTTTGATTGATTTAACATGCGAAATTGAATCATGGATAAGTCGGTAATAATTCCGCTATAACCGCCAAGTGCATCGATTTCACGAACAATCTGTCCCTTGGCAACGCCTCCCATTGCAGGATTACAGGACATCTGAGCGATTTTGTTCATGTCCATTGTAATTAACAGCGTTTCTGATCCCATATTCGCAGCAGCAGCAGCAGCTTCACAGCCCGCATGACCTGCACCTACAACAATTACATCATATTTTGGGAGTAAATTCATTCTGCCATTTTTTGCAAAGTTAATGCTTTCTGTGAATTTAACTTGCATTCTATCGGGAGTTTAAAAGCCTATGCCGATAACAAGTATATCATCGGTTTGTTCTAATTTCCCTTTGTGACGAAGATGTTCCTTCGTAAGTACATTAGCCATGTTTACCTCATTATTTTTAAGATTAGATTGAATCAAGCTTGTGAAATTTTTAAAGCGATAAGTTTTTTGTGATATCTCGCCCAATTGATCATAATAGCCGTCTGAGGTCATAATAATCCAATCCCCTGCTTGCATTTCCAGTGCATGGGTTTTTATTTCTGAAGTTAAGCTTGACTTTTTCCCGATTACCGTTAATTTATCTTTAGTAATATGAACGGACTTTTGTCGATAATGCGCCATTTCAATTTGTTTTTGACTTATGAAAAATACTGCGGCAGTGAAGGATTCGTCGTAAGCATCTTTTGAGTTGGACATGTTTTCCCATTCCTTTAATACGTTTGACAATAATTCTGACGGTTGTATATCTTCATGATGCTGTAACTCTCGGTGAAATAAATTCAAGGCTGTTAGGGAGATAAATCCGCCGGGAATTCCGTGCCCCGTGGCATCTCCGAGAATTATATAGATACCGTTTTGATGGGCTCTGATTAAATAAAAATCTCCACCAACTTTATCTTTGGGCTTATCGATTATGAAATGTTTAAATCCATTATTATCCAATAGTTTCGGTGACGAAAACATCAATTTTTCTTTCACAAAGCGTCCATAACTCAGACCTTCATTGATGGTATTCTGTTTTTGTTTTAACGCTAAATTTGTTTTTTTCCGGTATCGGTTTATTTGCATTGATAATCCGAGTAAAATCAATAGAAAAATCCCACCAAATCCGATGTAAAGCAGCATCTGGTTTCGTTTCCGAATGGTTTCATTCTGTATCGAGTTAATTTGCTTTAGTTTTTCATTGTCATATTTTTCCTGAATATCTGATAAAAGTACATGCATACTTTCAATATCAATGCTATCCTGCAGCATTTGATAAGTTTCCAAATCAATTAATGCCGCTTTGTGATTTCCGAGTTCAAGCTGGGTTTGATATCTTAAAAAATAATAGGATGCTTCACTTTGCTTGTTTTCGATTTGTTGGTAATAGTATTTTGCTTTGTTCAGATATAGCAAAGCAGTATGTGCATCGTTTTCTTCTAGATAGAGCTCTGCCAGTGTTTTTAAGATGACTGCATGATGATATGGATGGTCCAGAGTATCCAGTAAACTGAAACTTTTTTCGTACAACTTAATGGCTTTTGTGCGATTTCCCTGCGCATAATATGCATAAGCAAAATTTGGATAAACGGTAGTGTAAAAGTCATGATGTTCAGGTACCAAACGTAACATATCGGTACATTCCTGATAATAATGAATTGCTGTTTTCGGATTGCCTGCTGCATTATGAATGTTCCCAATATTATTCAGTGTATAAAGTATGCGGAGTGTATCATGATATTCTTTACTGAAGCGCAAGGATAACTCATACCATTCCAACGCTTTGTCTGAATTGTCAGCTATCCGGTTTAGCACTCCGAGATTATTTGTGCTATGAATTAAAACATACGCATTATGGCAGGTTTTTGCACAGCGGTAAGCATCATGATAATGAGTAAATGCATTTTTATATTCCGATTTGGCTTGTGATAAAATGCCCTTCCCAAAAATGATGATACAAAATGCACAGGAATCATTCAATGGTTTTGCCAGATTTTCTGCCTTTCTGATACATTGTGCACTTAATGTATTGTCATTTCCGGCAAATTGTTCGGCATGTTTTATTAGTTGTTCAATTTGAGTTTCAACCCCATCAATTTGCTCAATTTCGTTAAAAAGACTATCAATATTCTGTGCGCAAATACTGACGGTAGAAAGGATTGCAATAGTAATTAATATCAGATATTTCAAAACGCTTTATTTTGGTTTGTTTAAAGTTACAAAATAATAATACTACTTTTGCTAAAATAAGCGATAAAAAACATGAAGTATTCTTTACGAATTGTAATACTTGTTTTGCCGTTTTTATTAATGGTTAAGCTTTCTAGGGCTCAATTTTCTGATTCTGTGTTTTTTGAGCCAAACCAAATACATCAATCCGGCAGTTTGCATCTTGGTTTCAACGGGTTGGGATACTTCATCAATCAGGAATATTTTAATCCTATGGGGAATTCTTATACCATGGCAGGATATCACGTTGCGCCGGTTTTAAAATATCAGCTCAGCGAAAAAATTCGGATATCTGCGGGTGGCTTTTTACTGAATTCACTCGGTAGAAATGAGTTGCTCGAAGTAAGTCCGGTTTTTCAGTTTAGCTATGCGCCTTTTGGAAATTTCACTTTGCAGTTTGGAACAATCTCGGGCGGTTTATCACATGGTTTACCAGAGCAGGTATATTCTTATTCACAAGCTCTAACACAAAGTAATGAGGAGGGGATAAGAGCATTATACCGCAATGATCGTTTGTTTTTTGATGTATGGTTGGATTGGCGTTATTTGACTTTTCCAAAGGATACTGAGACAGAGCGGATTTTTGGAGGATATCATATTAATTGGAATCATGCGATAGGTACGAATTTTAAAATGCATTATTATACACAAATGGTAGCCTATCATAATGGAGGTCAGGATTTAGCGATTTATCATAAGGTGCAAACCTATTTGAATCTTGTGAATGGTTTTCAATTCACGGCCAAACTGAATCATGAGCTTTCTGTTTCGAATAAAAGCTTTTATGTACAGTTTTATAATACAATTCCCAGGCAAAATTTTCCCTATAATATGGGCTTCGGCTTTGCATCCGAAATGCAGGCGAAATGGAAATTTTTGGAAGGAAAGTTTGGATATTGGTACGGAAATCGATTTTATAATCCGTTGGGTGAGTTTCAGTTTAGTTCAGTTTCTCAGAAATCAAATTTTGTGTTAGAACCCTATCGTCATGTTTTTTATTCTCACGTGAAAATTGAAGAAGAGGTGTATCCCGGTTTTTATGTGGGGTTACGAACAGGTGCCTATTTAAGCAAAAATCTCAACAGTCAGGATTTTTACATCGGTATTCTAATGCGTTTTAATCATGACTTTTTAATTAATAAATGAATTGTATAATATCGCACTATTAATTATTTTCGCCTTTAAATAATTACTATCAAAATGAAATATAAATACATTTGGATTTTTATAATACCATTTCTTCTCCTTGTGGCTTGCAATAATAAGGAGCGAAAGGAAGTGACAATTATTTATGGCAATGGCGATCCGCAAAAAATTGAGTATTGTCATTATCAAGGAAATAATCGCATTGTAACCAAAGTAGAATACTATTATCCAAACGGAAATCTTGAAAGTGAATATGAGTTTAAAGACGGAAAAAAGCATGGCAAGCAAATATTTTACTATAAGCATGGCAATGTTGAATTTGAGGAAAATTATGAAAATGGTAAGTTAAATGGTAAAAGCACTCAGTATTATGTTACCGGCGACCTCAGTTATGAAGCATCTTATAAAGATGATTTGCCGCACGGAGAATGGAAATATTATGATGAAAATGGAGAATTGTATTTAACACAAAAGTTTGAAAATGGGACACTTATCGAATAATTTAGTTGTATTAGGAATTGTGGCAATGATTGGAATTAACTTCTCCTGTTCCCATAATGCAAGTACCGGGAGTGAGACAGTAATGGTCGATACTTTAGGCGGTCAATATGAGCGGATAATTGTTGATTATTTTGGTGATACAGCGGTGAAAACCATCCATTATCAGGAGGATAGTCTGAATTATTTAGAGATAAAATATCACTCCAACGGAGAAAAATATATAGAAGGTTGGATAAAAGACGGACAACGGGAAGGAGAGTGGTTTTCATGGTATCCAAATGGAGTGCTCTGGAGTTACGGAGCATATATTGAAGGAAAACGAAACGGCTATTCTGAGGCGTATTACGAAAACGGGACAATTCGCATAAAACAACAGTATTACGAAGGAGTTCCGGATGGCACATGGTTTTTTTATTCGGATAACGGAGACGCTATCCTAGAGGTTGTGTATGATAAAGGGGAAAAATTGTCGGAAACTCGTTACTAACAATCCGCCTAAAAATGTCACATAAACAAACAAAAACACAAATCTTTCCTTAAATTTGCAACATATTTATTGTATTACTGTTAATCTTTAATGAATATGGAACTTAATAAAAATAATGTAAGCAAAGCTTTGGCGGAAGTCCTGTATCCCGGGAATGCCAAAGATATTATTAGCTTAGAGATGATCGAAAACCTGCAAATTGAAGGTAAAAAAGTTAGTTTTGATTTGGTTTTTGAAAAAGATACCGACCCATTTATCGCCTCAATGAAAAAGGCTTGTGTGAAAATTCTGGAATCTGCTTTTGGTGAAGACAACATTGAAATCAAAGGAAATGTTCAGGCGAAAAGCAAAGCTATTACAAAAGAGGCCGAAATTCATGCAGGACAACCCGAAACCGGTACCAAACAGGTTAAAAACATGATTGCTGTTGCATCCGGAAAAGGTGGAGTCGGCAAATCAACCGTGGCTGTCAATATGGCAATTGCATTGGCACAACACGGGTATAAAGTTGGTTTGCTTGACGCGGATATTTTTGGACCCAGTATTCCTAAAATGTTTGGTTTAGAAAACGAAAAACCTCGTGGAAAACAAGAAAATGGCAAGGAATGGATTTTACCTATGGAAAAATTCGGTGTTAAAATGTTGTCCATCGGATTTTTTGTTGACCCCGATTCTGCGCTTGTTTGGCGTGGTGCAATGGCAACTAACGCTTTAAAACAGCTTATAAATGATGCTGCATGGGGTGAACTTGATTATTTAATTTTCGACTTACCTCCGGGAACCAGTGATATTCACCTGACATTAGTACAAACTGTATCCGTAACCGGTGCCGTGATTGTTTCCACACCTCAGGAAGTTGCTTTGGCAGATGCTCGTAAGGGAATTTCAATGTTCAAAACCAAAGGAATTGATGTTCCGATTCTCGGACTCATTGAAAATATGTCCTGGTTTACACCCGAAGAGTTGCCGAATAACAAATATTATCTGTTCGGAAAAGACGGATGTAAAAAATTGTCTGCAGAAATGAATATCCCCTTACTGGGTCAAATTCCACTCGTTCAGAGTATTCGTGAAGGTGGCGACGAAGGGAAACCAGCCAGTATGAAACTGAATTCTATCACCGGAAAAGCATTTGAAAAAGCTGCTATTGCTATGATAGAGCAAGTAGATGTTCGTAATAAGACCATGGACCCAACAAAAGTTGTAGAAATTAAACATAAATAATAGACTGATGGTAGAAATTAAAAAACGTATTGCGAAGTCAATCGAAGAAGTGCGCCCGTATTTACAAGCTGATGGAGGCGATATATCACTGGTAAATATTACCGATGATTTTGTTGTCGAAGTAAAATTGCTTGGTGCATGCGGTTCATGTCCGTTCAGCGTTCAAACGCTTAAACTTGGCGTAGAAGAAAAACTTAAACAAGATGTTCCGGAAGTAAAAGAAGTTGTTTCCGTTTAATCTTTAGCATCTATCAAGGAATGGAATTATTCCCTGATAGATGTACTTTTTATGCATCGTATATTGTACATATCGTATGACGGAATGACTGATCCGCTCGGACAATCTCAGGTGATACCTTATTTGATTGGGCTTAGTAAAGCAGGATATGAGTTTCATATTCTGTCAGCTGAAAAACCGGATGCATATGCCAGACATCAAACCGAAATAGCAACTTTGCTTGCTGAGCATAATATCCATTGGCATCCCATCGAATATACAAAAAAGCCGCCCTTAATTTCAACGATGCGCGATATTCATACGATGAAACATCTGGCAAATGACCTGCATCAGCGATACCATTTTTCGATGACACATTGTCGGAGTTATATTAGCGCATTTGTCGGTATGATGCTGAAAAAATCACATCTGGTTCCTTTCCTTTTTGATATGAGAGGGTTTTATCCTGATGAGAGGGTTGACGGAGGTTTGTGGAAACAGTCAAATCCTGTTTTTAAAGCAGTGTATCGGTATTTTAAACGGAAAGAGCGGCATTTTTTCAACGGGTGTGATCATTTAATCTCTTTGACAGAAAACGGAAAAGAAACCATTAATGCCTTAAATTTTAAAAATCTCGAAACCGATGATATAACTGTTATTCCTTGTTGTGCCGATTTAGAACATTTCAATCCAGAGCAGGTTAATAATTCACAAATTAGCACATACCGTAAAAATCTCAACTTCCGGGAAAACGATTTTGTATTAACCTATCTCGGTTCAATAGGAACTTGGTATATGCCTGAGGAAATGCTTGATTTCTTTGCCGAATTGTTGAAATCAAAACCCCAAAGTAAATTTCTGATTATCACTAAAGATGATACAGTATCGATGCAAGTACTTGCTGAAAAAAAACAAATTCCATCGGGGAAGATTGTGTTTATATCGGCAAGTAGAGCTGAGGTGCCCATTTTGCTTAAACTGACCTCTGTTTCTTTGTTTTTTATTAAACCGGTATTTTCGAAAAAAGCATCTTCTCCAACAAAATTAGCTGAGTTGCTGGCAATGGGAGTTCCGGTTGTATGCAATGGCAATGTCGGTGATATTGACCGTATTGTTGAGAAACATAAGGCGGGGCTGGTATTGCATGATTTTAGATCGGAAACTTATCGTGATATCATAAATCAATTTCCGGAGCTTTTGCAATCTAACCCAAATCATTTAAGACAGGTTGCAAATGATTTATTTTCCTTAACAGAAGGAGTTGACAGATATCAAAAAGTGTATCAAAAACTTACTCATTCAAAATAGTTTTTAATTTAGCCCGGAAAATTCATGCCATTCCCTTTGTGCAGATTTGAATCATCTAAACCCGCAGTCATATTTCTATATTTCTATATTACAAGGGTTTAGATGGTTTGAAGATGTGCAAAGATAATGGCAAGCATTACCCCAAATTTGAGTTAGTAGAAAAATGGGCTGCAGCAAGTTAAAGCATTAATCAACAGCACCTTATGTTAACATCTAGCTATTTGCGGTGAATTTTTCGGGTTAGTACTGTACAGGCAAATTCCAAGTACCAAGCAATAAAATTACAAACAGTTTTTTTGTTTGAGTTTTGTGATTTTTATCCCTGACAGATTACGCAGTCGTACCTCCTTCGAAATGACCTCATGGCCTTTTTTCTCCCAAAAATTCAGAAAAAATCTGTTGGAATATCAGCCTACTTTTTGTCTATTACACCACATTTTACCTAACACCTAAATCATAACACCTAACTCCTGTATCACCCCCATTGCTGCCTCAATCTCCTCAATAGTAACCGGAAAATCAGCCATTAAATCTTCAGCACCGGTTTCGGTAATCAGCATATCGGTTTCAATACGAACGCCCAAGCCCTCTTCACGGATATAAATTCCCGGCTCGCAGCTCAAGACCATTCCGGGAGCTAGTATTTCAGTTTTTGCACCGACATCATGAACATCAAGTCCCATAAAATGGGTTGTTCCATGTGGAAAATAGCGTTTGTAAACGGGATTTTCTGGGTTCTGGTTTTCAATTTCATTCGCATGTAATAATCCCAGAGTCAGCAATTTTTCTTGCATTATTTCTCCGGTTTTTTGATTGATTGTTTCAATCGTTGTTCCTGGTTTAAACAGTTTCTGAGCTTGATAATACACATCCAATACTGCATTGTAAATTTTCGCTTGTCTTTTGGAATATTTTCCGTTTACCGGGATGCTGCGGCTGCAATCCCCGGCATAATTCGCGTATTCCGCACCAAAATCCATAAGCAAAAGTGAGCCGTCATTGCATAATGCATTATTGTGCACATAATGAAGAATACATGCACTTTTGCCGGATGCAACAATGGGAGCGAAGGAAAAATCTCCGGCTCCATGCGACATCATTGTTTGTTTTAAAATAGCTTCAATTTCATATTCATACATGCCGGGCTTAAGTCGTTTTAAAACGTGCTCATAAGCTAATCTTGTAATTTGTACAGCTTTTTTTATCAACGCAATTTCAGGTTCCGATTTAACGAGTCGTAGATTATGAATTTCATGGCAAATATCTTTAGGGGATATCCCTTTAAAAGCATCCTGATGTGTATTAAATAGCAATTGTGCAGGCGTTTTAAAATCTGTTTCCATACGTCGTCCTGCTGTCAAATTCATGAAGAAATTTTGATGAAGGGTCCCGTTTGTTCCCCAAAATTCCGATAATTCATTCATCCAACGAACATCATCAATTCCTGATATGGCTCTACTCTCTGTTTTATCCGGTCGCGGTCCGTGCCAGAGCATAATATGTTCATTGGTTTCCTGGGTAAATAGAATTTCATGAATTTCCGATACCGTTTTCATGATTACCAACAGTGCATTCGGGAAATCAATCCCGGTAAGATAAAAAAAGTCAGAATCCTGTCGAAACGGAAAATATTGGTCTCCATTTCTGGGATATTCCATGTTTGCACAGATGATTGTTATACTGTTTTCCGGTAAGCGAGCACCTAAGCTCTTTCTGTTACCAACAAAAAGCGTTGAAGGAATTTTTTGGTATCTCATAATTATTTCGCTTTGTTATTGTCAGTCTTAGCAAAGAATGAATTAAGCATCTTTCCAATCATTATGCTTTTTCATTAGATTTTTGAGTGCTTCCACGGCTTCTGATTCTGGGATGTTTTTGAGTACAGCATTTTGTCCTTTGTAAAGGCTGACTTTTCCGTTTCCAGCTCCGATATATCCGTAATCGGCATCTAGCATTTCGCCGGGACCGTTAACAATACAACCCATCACGGCAATTTTCAATTCTCCGAGATGTCCGAATGTTTTTTTTATTTTTTGAACCGTATTTTCCAAATCAAATAATGTCCGTCCGCATCCGGGACAGGAAATAAATTCTACTTTAGTCCGCCGCGTTCCTGCCGATTGCAACATATTCCAAGAAAGTTGGTTTTTTGCTTCCGCTTGAGATGTATCAGACGCACGAAATACGATGCCGGCAATTTGATTTTCAATGAGAATAGCACCCAAATCAGCAGCAAGTTGTACTGGATTTTTTTGGTCTTGTATTAGATTGAAAAATACGGGACATTGATCACGAAATTTTTCGAGTCGCAGTAAAAAGGCTCGTAATTCTCCGATAGGATGCTCGGATTGCGCATTCAGAAAAAACAAAGGCTTGTGATTTTCGCAAATTTCAGATAGTAGATATTCGTCAAAATCATCAAATTGACATTCAATTGCATCGGGATTTATTTTTCCATTCAATTGCTCAGCTTTCAGGAGTGCTGTCTTACACCAGGACTTATCGCTTTCTTGTCCGTTGTAAAATATATGGGCTTTAACTGGTTGCATGGGAGAATTTTGTTTTGTTACAATCAACATCTCAGGACTGCGTTTTCCTGGCTTCCAGATTTCCAGATCCTTGTTGTAGGAATAATCCAGAGCTTTGAGCATTTCCGTATCGATAATTGCTGCTTTTCGCAAATCTGCAACAACAATAGGATATTTTAAATCGTATGGAAAATCGCTTCTGTCCGGTTGTTGAAATGCTTCGTAAAACGGTGTGTATATCGGCATTCTGTAAACTCCGGATTGTTTGTTTTCAAAGCTTTCTACGATGGCTTTTGCGACTGGAATTTCTTTCTCCGGGGCTTCGGTAAGCGATACCCGAATTGTATCACCAATCCCGTCAGAAAGAAGCGCTCCAATTCCAAGTGCAGACCGCAGACGTCCGTCTTCACCTTCGCCAGCTTCTGTTACACCGAGATGTTGGGGAAAACTCACGCCTTCGTCCATCATTCGTGCGTTCAGCAACTGGCATGCTTGCACCATAACTGCCGGATTGCTGGCTTTCATTGACAATACCAATTGTGCGAAATTTTCAATGTGGAAAATACGGTAAAATTCCATTGCCGCTTCAACCATTCCTACAGCAGTATTTCCGTAACGGTTCATGATTCGGTCAGAAAGACTTCCGTAATTGCTCCCTATTCGAATCGCTGTTCCATTTTTTTTGCAAATTTTGATTAAGGGTAACAATCGCTTATGCATCCGCTCCAGCTCCAGATTGTATTCAGCCTCCGATAAAGTGGTATTCAAAAATTTCGCCCTTGGGTCAACATAATTTCCGGGATTAATCCGGACTTTTTCCACTATCTCGGCAGCAATTTCAGCAGCTTTTGGATTAAAATGAACGTCGGCAATCAGCGGTTTTTTGTATCCGTCTTTTTGTAGTTGTTTCTTTATTTTGGCAAGAAATTCTGCTTCTTGGGTGCCAGGAGTCGTAATGCGCACGAAATCGGCACCTGCATCAAAAATCCGTTTCGATTGTTCCACGGTAGCTTTCAAATCCATGGTATTTGTATTTGTCATGGATTGGAGTCGAATCGGATGTCCTCCGCCAAGGGGAATGTCTCCAATATTAACGACCCGCGAAGGAAAGCGCTCGTAATTTGCTAAATCAATGCAATATCTTTGATTCATATGTCGTTTCAGTTTTGATGCTTAAAGATACAGATTTCAGATGGAATTAATAACTTTGCGACAATTTAAAATTTCAGGCTATGTCAATTCAGGTAAAATCGCTGACCAAAACTTACGGAGAACAAAAGGCCGTTAATGATATTTCTTTTTCGATTGAAACCGGAGAAATTGTAGGATTCATTGGTCCGAATGGAGCTGGAAAATCAACAACAATGAAAATTATTACTGGATTTATTCCGGCAACGGAAGGTTCTGTAGTGGTTGAGGGATACGATGTTAGCGAAGATTCATTGAAAGTTAGGGGAATGATTGGATATCTTCCGGAAAATAATCCCTTGTATGAAAATATGTTTATTCTGGAATATTTCGATTACGTTGCAGGAATTTACAAAATAAAAAATCGCAAAGCTCGAATTCAGGAAATTATTGAAATGACCGGGCTGTCAAAAGAGGTGCATAAACGTATCGGAACGTTATCTAAAGGATATCGTCAGCGGGTTGGTTTGGCACAGGCCATTCTGCATGATCCCAAAGTCTTAATTTTAGATGAACCTACAAGTGGATTGGATCCAAATCAGATTGTCGAAATTCGCAGATTGATATCACAACTTGGTAAAGAAAAAACTGTTTTGCTTTCAACTCATTTAATGCAGGAAGTTGAAGCAATTTGTGATCGTGTTATCATTATTAACAATGGTAAAATTGTTGCTAATGATAAAGCTTCAAAGTTGGCAGAAATGAAAACGGATGAGGAATTAACCGTAATTGTAGAATTTGACCAAAAAGTGAAACCATCTGCTTTGCGCGAAATTAAGTATGTAACAAAAGCTGTGAACCTGAAAGAACAACAATATCTAGTTCAGTCAAAAGCCGGAAAAGACATACGGGCAAATTTGTTTCAGTATGCAGTGAAAAATAAATTGACGGTACTTAGTCTGACACAAAAGAATAAATCATTGGAGGATGTTTTTCAGGATTTGACAAAAGAATAAACTTGTCAGCACGAAAACATTATCTTTCGTAAATTCAATTAGTAAATGCAACTTTTAGGAGTATTAATATACTCTTAATATCGCAGTGCTTTTCTCTCTTTGCGTAGCGAAGCGTAGCGAAACGGAGCAAAGAGAGAAAAGGACTATTTCCCTTTTCTCTTCATTACTCCTAATTAAGGCCTATATTTGACTGACCGTTCAGTCAGAAATTATGAAGACAAATATTAAAACACAACAAAAAGAAGCGACTCGCAAAAAGATTATGGAAGTTTCCCTTGATTTATTTTCACGGCAGGGATATGAGGCTCTTTCCATGGCTAAAATTGCGAAAGGCGTTGAGATATCAAAAGGCAATCTTTATAATTATTTTGAAAGTAAAGAGCAAATGCTTTCAGAAATTGTATTGAATGCGGTAGAGGAAATATACAGGGATTTTGATTCCAATCACGATGGTGAAATTAGCCATGAGGAATTCTTAAAGTTTATCGATGATGTTTTTGTCAATATGCAGCAAAACCGGAAATTTTGGAAACTTTTGTTTAGCCTGTTACTTCAACCGAATATGATGGAAATTATACAGGATCACCTCTCAGTTCTGTCTGAGAAAATTTTTGGTTTATTTTATACTTATTTCAATAATCAAAATCCTGAAGATCCTGTAACTGAAATGGTTTTTTTCTCATCCTTAATAAAAGGAACAATGATGCAATATGCATTTGCTCCTGAGTCCTTTGATATTAATAAATTAAAGGATAAAATAAAATTTTATTATTCAAGTCATAGTATCAAAAATAGCGCATTATGAAAAAAGGAATTTTCGTATTAATCTTCAGTCTTTCAATGTTTTCTTTGCAGGCACAGGATGCAACCGAAATTGTTCGTGAAGCCTATGAAAAGGTCAATGGAACATCCAATTATATTGAAATGAAAATGGAAATTGTCCGTCCGAAATGGAGTCGAAGTATTAGCATGAAAACATGGGCTTTGGGAATGGATTATTCGATGGTTTATATTAGCGCACCGGCACAGGAAAAAGGGCAGGTTTTTATGAAACGCGATAATGAAATGTGGAACTGGCAGTCAAAAATCAATCGTATGATAAAACTTCCGCCGTCAATGATGATGCAATCTTGGATGGGGTCAGATTTTACTAATGATGATTTGATTAATCAGGCATCTATTGTCAACGATTACACACACACAATCCTGAATACTGAAATGCATGATGGGTATGAATGTTGGAAAATACAGTTTGCACCAAAGCCTGATGCTCCGGTAGTTTGGGGGGGGATTGTCAGTTTGATATCCAAAGACGGAAAACACATGTTTAAAACTGAGTATTTTGATGAAGATGATTATTTGGTGAAAACGGAAATCAGTACGGATATTAAAAAAATGGGAGGAGAAGAAATTACCACACGTTTTGAAACTATTCCCGAAGATAAAGAAGGACATAAAACCATCATGATTATGCTAAAGGCCGATTTCAATTTTCAGCTCGATGAGAGTTTTTTCAGCCAAATGAATATGAAAAGAATAAGATGATTGTCAATTGCTAATAGCTAATTGTCGATTGATGAAAAACAATAACGAACAATTAACAATCAGCAATTAACAATCAACAATCAACAATCAGCAATCAACAATCAACAATCAGCAATCAGCAATCAACAATCAACAATCAGCAATCAGCAATCAGCAATCAGCAATCAACAATCAGCAATCAGCAATCAGCAATCAACAATCAGCAATCAGTAATCAGCAATCAACAATCAACAATCAACAATCAGCAATCAGCAATCAACAACAACAATTAACAATTAACAATTAACAATCAACAATCAGCAATCAGCAATCAGCAATTAACAATCAATAAAATGAACTACACAAAACTCGCCTGGCGAAACATATGGAGAAATCGAAAAAGGACACTCATTACGATATCTTCGGTTTTCTTTGCCTTATTCCTTGCTATTCTTATGCGTGGACTCCAATTAGGAACATACGACCATATGATCAAAAATTCTGTGGAATATTTTAGCGGATATGTCCAAATTCATGCAAACGGATATCATGACGATCCCATTCTTGACAATAGCTTTTTTGTTAATGACAGTCTGAAGTCTGTAATTTTGGAGCAGGATAATGTTGCAGGTTTGTTACCCAGACTACAGGCCGGTTCATTAATTGCTGCAGAAAATAAATCGAAACCGGCAATGATAATGGGTATTGATGCCGAAAAAGACAATGAACTCACAAAGCTTAAAGACAAACTTGTTGAAGGAAGATTCCCTGAACGCGGAGAACCGGGAGTAGTGATGGGCGAAAAGTTGGCGGAGTTTCTTCATTTGCAAGTTGGCGATACCGCGGTTTATATCGGACAGGGATATCATGGATATTCAGCTGCCGGTTTATATCCCGTACTTGGCATTATTTCTTATCCTGACCCACGGATTAATCGGCAAATTAGTTATATGGACCTTGAAATAGCACAACAATACCTGAGTTTGAATGGTGGATTAAGTGCATGGGTGGTTATGCTTGAAGATAATGACCGATATAAAGAAACTACGGCACAAATTCGGAGTATAATTCCTGAAGATTATGAAGTGATGCACTGGGAAACGATGTCGCCGGAAATTTTGCAGGGAATTGAAGCCGATAATGCAAGCGGAATGATTATTTTAATGATTCTTTACATTGTTATTGGCTTTGGAATATTTGGGACAGTGCTAATGATGATTGCCGAACGGAAAAAAGAATTTGCCATTATGGTATCGGTTGGAATGCAAAAAACCAAATTAGCTATTTTAGTTGCGATTGAAACCCTTTTTATTGTTTTCGTCGGCATTTTGTTGGCAATCGGAACATCAATACCTGTTATGTACTTATTACACTTGAATCCATTGCGATTTTCCGGAGAGATTGAAGCTGTTTTTGAAACCTACGGCATGGAGCCTATTATGCCTATTGCTTGGGAGCCCGGGTTTTTCTATGGGCAAACAGCGGTTGTTATTATCATTGCACTTTTGGCAATTACCTATCCCTTGCTTTCAGTTTTTAAAATTGATGTGTCAAAAGCCATTCGTTAAACAATAAAAAACGTAAATTATGGAAATTATAAAAATAGCATGGCGAAACATTTGGAGAAACCCGACCCGAAGTTTGGTTGTAATTATTGCAGTTTGCTTTGGAATGATCGGAGGAGGATTTTCCACCGCTGTAATGCTTGGTGCGGTTAATCAACGCATTGAAAAAGCCATTGATAATGAGTCTTCACATTTTCAAATTCACAAACCGGGCTTTTTAGATAATCCGGAAATTGGAAATTACATGGCTGAAGTAAATGAGTTTATGCCTGAGATTCTTGATAAATCTTTTGTAGATGCGGGAAGTGCTCGTTTGAAAATAGATTGCAGCATAGCCTCAGCCTATCAAAATACAGGAGCGGTACTTTTGGCTGTTAATCCTGAAGACGAAATCCGCGTAAGCGAACTGGAAAACGCCATTGTTGAGGGGAATTTCTTTGAGACAGATGCCAAAAATCAAGTCGTGATTTCCAGTCGCATGGCTGATAAGTTGAAATTAAAAATACGTTCGAAACCCGTAATGACATTTCTTGATATTAATGGGGATTTGACTGGTGGAGCCTTTCGAGTAACAGGAATTTATCATACCGATAATCAAATGTTTGACGATTTTCATATTCTTGTCAAACGGACAGATTTTGAGCCAATTGCGGGATTTTCCCCTGGCGAAGCGCATGAAATTGCTCTGCGTTTTTCTGATAATGAAAAACTAACTGGCCGAAGTGAGGAAATTCAGGCGATACTTCCTGAATCACTTGAAGGGAAAAATTGGAAGGAGTTAAATCCTGATCTTGGCATGATGAATATGATGACCGAGCAATTTCTTTGGTATCTCGTTGCCATTATCATGTTTGCACTGGCTTTTGGCATTATTAACACCATGCTCATGTCCATTCTTGAGCGGAAAAAAGAGCTCGGAATGCTGATGGCTATAGGCATGCATCAGGGGAAAATCCGACGAATGATTATCTGGGAAACGATTTTCCTCACTGTCATTGGGTCCTTGTCGGGATTGCTTATAAATCAAATACTTGTTAGTCTGACAGCAAAAACCGGTATCGATTTGAGTGCATATGCGGAGGGATTTTCATCCTTCGGATTTAGTGCGGTCATATATCCTGAAATCAGCGTCAAATTTTACTTGCAGATTGTCGCTTTGGTTATTGTAACAGCACTTGTTGCAGCAATATTTCCGATTATTCGTGCCGGAAAAATGAAACCGGCAGAAATTATCAGTAGTAATTAATGTAAAAACCTGAATATCATGAAAATTATAGAAACTAAAAATCTCCATAAAATTTACAACGGAAGTGAAATTCCTGTGCATGCTGTCAATGGCATTAATCTTAGTATTGAACAAGGCGAATTTACTGCCATTGTCGGACCTTCCGGTTCGGGGAAAACCACATTGTTAAATTTGCTTGGCGGATTGGATAAGCCCTCAGAAGGTAATGTGATAATCGATGGAGTTAATATTGATGAACTGAGCAACAAGCAGATTATTAATTTTCGGTTAAAGAATATCGGATTTGTGTTTCAGGCATATAACTTAATTCCTGTTTTAACTGCCAAAGAAAATGTGGAATTCATTATGCAGATGCAGAAATGGAATAAAAATGAACGGAATCAACGTGCTATTGAAATGCTTGAGGCTGTTGGTCTGGGAGATCGATTGAAAAGCCGTCCCGGGAAAATGTCAGGTGGACAACAACAACGAGTGGCTGTAGCACGTGCCTTGGCATCGCGACCAAAGTTTATTCTTGCCGATGAGCCCACTGCCAATTTAGATTCAGCATCAACTGAAAATTTACTGAGTATTATGGAAGAACTGAATCGGAAAGAAAATATTACGTTCATTTTTTCAACTCACGATCAGCGAGTGGTAAACAAAGCAAGACGTATTATTACCATTGAGGATGGAAAAATAAAAGAAGATAAAAGGCAGTGAGATTGTGTCGGCAGAATTTTCGCAGCCCGGCGGAGGCGGTTAGCTTGACACTTGCGATGCAAAGCTGCTCCCGCTGAACAGGGCGACCGAAGGCTTTGCCCGGCGAAGTTTTTCCGATTTTTGTGGGAAAACGGAGACGGGAAGCCCCTGATGAAGCGAAAGGAGCAGTAGCAGAGTAAGTGACAACTATGAGCCGCAGACGGCAAGCTGCCCTAAAAAAACATTCGACTATAAGTGAAATATTTCTTGAAAACAATAAGAGTTTCGAATGTAATCGAAATAAAATTTATCTTTGTAAAAAACAAAACGTGTATGATTAAACGGGAAAAATATTTAAATCGCATAAGGCCATTTGTTGATAAACCTGTAATCAAGGTATTGACAGGGATTCGTCGAAGTGGTAAAAGTACGTTATTAAAGCAAGTTGTTGAAGAGCTGTTGGGAAAAGGAATTGATGATTTTCGTATCATTAGAATTAATAAAGAGCTAATGAAATTTGATAGCATAAAAACCTATCAGGATTTATATCAATATGTGAAACAGAAATCCAGCGATGATAAGCAAACATATTATTTATTTGTTGATGAAGTGCAAGAGATATCACAATGGGAAAAAGCAATCAATTCATTTTTAGCAGAATCAAATTATGATATTTTTATAAGTGGATCAAATGCTCGTTTATTATCTTCCGATCTTGCTAGTCTATTGTCAGGCAGGTATATAGAATTTCCGGTTTACACGTTTACTTTCAGTGAATTTAAAACCATATATGCTCAAAAAGCTCCAGTAGATAAATCAGATGACGTATTTATTGACTTTTTGAAATATGGGGGTTTTCCTGGTTTACATCATTTAGATTGGGATGAAACCGTGCTTCGTCAATATCTGGAGTCCATTGTCAATACTGTGGTTTTAAAAGACATTGTGATGCGAAATAGTATCCGAGATGTCAATATGCTTAAACATATTATTGATTTTGTCGCATCAAATTGTGGAAATATTACATCTGCTAAGAAAATCAGTGACTTTAGTAAATCTCAGCAACGAGTCGTATCTCCTGATACTGTTATGGCATATTTGGAATACGTTATGAATGCCCTGTTGATTCATAAAACGAAACGATTTGATATCCTTGGAAAACGATTATTAGAAACCTATGAGAAATATTTCATGGCAGATATTGGTTTGTCCACTGTTTTAATTGGAAATGCACCGGAAACGATTTCAGGAAAATTAGAAAATATAGTATATCTCGAATTGGTTTCCAGGGCATATCAAGTTACGATTGGAAAAATTAAGGATAGAGAAATTGATTTTATCGCTACACAAAATAACAAAAAAATCTATGTTCAGGTAACAACCTCTGTGTTGGGGTCAGAGAAAACCTTAGATTGCGAATATGGTGCTTTTAAGCATTTGGATAATCATTTTACAAAATATGTAATTTCTTTGGATAAAGGCAGTCCGTCTGTTAATGAACGTGGTATTTGCTGGATGAACATAGAAGATTTTTTATTAAAAGAAGATTTGTTTTAATCAGAAAAAACATTCGACAATAGGTGAAACACTTGTTGAAAAGAACAAAACATTCGAGTATAATCGAAACAAAACAAACTACGACCAATGAAAAAGTTTTACATTTTGATATTATTTCTCGTTCTAATCTGCATTAGCGGAAAAGCACAGAATAAACTGAGCGTAAACGGTTATGTCAAATATATGAAAATGGTGAGTTTTCAAGAGATTGACAGCATGTGGATTACCAATAGTTTAATTCATAATCGTATTGACATTGCTTATTTCCCGACAGATTATTTGAATGCACACATCTCTGTGAGAAATCGTTTTTATTTCGGGGATATGGTAACGTTCTCTCAACCGCCCTTTAATGCGCTTTTCGGAACATCAGGAGCTTATAATTTTATTGAAGAAACAGCATATGATGCAGGTTTTTTTAATTTGAGTCATAATCTTTTAAAAGGCGATTCTTACTTTTTTAATACCAGCATTGACAGGGCTTTTGTGAAATTTCAGAAAGGCAATTGGGAACTATCTGCTGGACGTCAGCGAATTAATTGGGGGCAAAGCTTTGTATGGAATCCTAATGATATTTTCAATGCCTACTCTTATTTTGATTTCGATTATGAAGAAAAACCCGGCAGCGATGCATTTCGGGCACAATATTATTTGGATTTCGCATCGCGCATAGAGGTGGCTGCAGCGGTTAATCGGGATACGAATATTACGGCAGCAGCATATTATCAGTTCAATAAATGGCAGTACGATGTGCAAGTGCTTGCCGGAGTTTTTAACAGCAAAGATTTTATTATGGGTGCGGGATGGTCGGGGAATCTTTGGAATGCGGCGTTCTGTGGTGAAATGAGTTATTTTCATCCCTTAGAAAACCCAAGAGATAGCATCGGAACATTCATTGCCAGTATTGGCTCGGATTACAGTTTTAAAAATGGATGTATGATTCAGGTAGAAATCATGTTTAACTCCTCTATTGACAAAGACAGAGCCTTTAATTTGTCCGATTTTTATACGCAGCGGATTTCAGTAAAAAACCTATCCTATAACCGATGGACTTTCTTTAGCAGTTTTACCTATCCGGTAACTCCACTTATCAACTTAAGTTTTTTCGGAATGTATTCTCCACAAAATCAGTTTGTTTTTGTTGGACCGTCATGCGGATTTTCAGTTTCTGATAATTTTCTGCTGGATATTACCATACAAAGCTTTTTCAGCGACATTCCAACCGAAGATGGTGGTGGTGGAACCTATGCATTCTTGAGGGGTAAATGGAGTTTTTAGGATTCTAGTTTATTGAATAATTTCTTAGTTAAAATGGCTTAATCTAAGAGATGAAATTCTCTTTTTCGCATCCAAATTTATCAACTCAATCATAAAAACATCGCAAAAACTGTCAACGCATTGATAAAATTAAGCAAAAAGCTGTCTGTGTATTGATGAAATGTTGTATATTTGTTTTAAAATAATTAGCAATGAATGAATTAAAACAAAAATTTTACATTAAATTATCTGAATTAAGTCTTGAAACAATCAGAGATTTTAAAGATACAATTGACTGGGATAACCGATTTATCGGGATAAAGGGCAGTAGAGGTGTTGGTAAAACGACAATGATACTTCAACACATAAAGCAGCAATATAATGCTTATGATAAAGTGCTTTATGTTAGTTTGGATGATTTGTATTTTACTGAAAACCGACTTTATGATCTTGTTTCAGAATTTTATTTACAAGGTGGTAGATTACTCACTTTAGATGAAGTTCACAAATATAAAAATTGGGCGATTGAATTGAAAAATATTTATGATGATTTTTCTTATCTTAAGGTGATTTTTACCGGTTCATCATTGTTACATTTCCGGAAAGCAAAGGCCGATTTAAGTCGCAGGGCTGTTATTTATCAAATGCCCGGGCTTTCATTTAGAGAATATTTGAATTTTGAAGGAGTGCATAAATTTGACTCCTTTGATTTGGAAGATATTCTAAATCATCATGTTGAAATTGCAATGCAGGTAAAAGCACATATTAGACCATTGGAGTATTTTAGCGATTATCTGTCTCATGGATATTATCCTTTTTATCTAGAAAACAAGTTGTCTTTTCATAGAAAATTAGAAGAAATTATTTTAACCATTCTGGAGGTAGATATTCCACAGTTTATTAATATGCCTTCCGCGAATATTTATTACCTTAAAAAACTATTGCAAATTTTAAGTCATAGTGTTCCCTTTAAGCCAAATATGACATCTTTGAGTACCCGAACAGGAATTAGCTTGAACACACTTAAACAATATTTATATCTCATGCACGATGCTGAAATTGTGAGCTTGTTGAGATCACCATCCAAGGGGATAAACAGCTTAAATAAACCCGAGAAAATTTACATCGACAATTCAAATATGATGTTTACCTTATCTGATCAGCAGCCGGACAAGGGCAACATCAGGGAAACTTTTTTCATTAATCAATTAAAACAAGGGAATCAGATTTCTGCTTCAAAAGATGTAGATTTTATTGTAAACGAAAAATTTCATTTTGAAATTGGGGGTAGAAACAAGACCAAACGGCAGATAAGAAATCTGGGAAATTCATGGATAATTAAAGATAATATTGAAATTGGCTCAGGCAATGTCATTCCACTCTGGCTTTTTGGCTTTTTGTATTAACCCGGAAAATTTATGCCATTCTCTTTGTGCAGATTTGAACCATCTAAACCCGCAGTCATATTTTTATATTTCAAGGGTTTTACCTGCATTATTCATGGAATTCCCTTTGTGCAGATTTGAATCATCTA
>Ga0307990_1000678_pt1 | contig 29488 bp, 22 predicted proteins | sample EllFjometagen129_FD_203168 | JGI IMG/M metagenome (GOLD analysis project Ga0307990, IMG submission 203168) | Marine microbial communities from Ellis Fjord, Antarctic Ocean - #129 | ecosystem: Environmental > Aquatic > Marine > Unclassified | place: Southern Ocean | collected 2014-10-08
TTTGACGAACTACAAAAATGTTGGTCATTGCAAATTTACTGATTAGTAATGCATCAGTAACAAGTGCAATTGGTGGAGTATCCATTATTATGTAATCATATTCATTTTTTAATTCTTTCATAAGGTCGTTCATTGTATCAGTATCAATTAATTCTGCAGGATTTGGGGGAATAGGCCCAGAAGGTAAAAAATAAAGATTTTCTATTTCGGTTTTATGAATAACTTCTTCTTTTGTGTTTTTTCCAATTAAATATGTACTTAATCCTGCGGAGTTGTTATTGTCAAATTCTTTATGCAATTTTGGTTTTCTAAGATCAAGACCCATTATAAGTGTTTTCTTATTTGATAAGGCAAAAATTGTAGCTAGATTTATTGCACAAAAAGTTTTACCTTCTCCACTAATTGTAGAATTAATAGAAATTACCAAGCATTTTTCCTTTTTTTCAATAGCAAAATATTGCAAACTTGTTCTAATAGTCCTAAATGATTCTGCAATAGAAGATTTTGGTTTTTCATACACTACTTTTTCTATTTTTTTATCATTATGCCCAATAGTCCCAATAAGTGGTACTTTTGTATTATCTTCTATATCTTTTCTTTCAACAATTTTATCATTAAAGAAATCGCGAAGTATTATTATTATCAAAGGAATTAACAAGGCAATAATAATTGCAATTGTATAATTTAACGATTTTTTTGGAGCAATTTGTGAAACATTTTGAACTATTGCGTAATCTAATATTCTATTTTCAGGGATATTAGAAGCTTTAGCAATTCCTGCTTCGGCTCTTTTCTCAAGTAAATAAGTATAAATATTGTCATTTAATGTAAACTTTCTTTGAATATTTAGAAATTCTTTTTCTGTTACAGGTAGTTTTTGAATTTCTGCATTAACGGTGGCAATTTGTTGATTAACGGCATTAAGAGTTAATTCGGTTACCTTAATTATATTATTAACATTTTCAATTAAAGTTTGTCGAACATTTCCAATTTTTAAATCTATTAAACTTAATGCGGGATTCTTTTCTGTTGAGCTGTAGGCCGTAACACCTCTTTCAGTATTTAATAAATTTAATTGTGCAACTAATGAATTAAGTAATTGGTCGTCAATCCCCATTACCGAAGGAGCAATAGCATCAGAAAAATCTGTATTATCTGTTAAATAATTTTTCAAATAATTATAATATCCTAATTTGATTTTAATTATTGCTTTTTCAGCTTGATAGTTTTCAAATTTTAAAAATATTGCAGAACCTTCCTGACTAATATCTATTATTTTATTGTATTGCCTAAAATCAAGCAGTTTGTTTTCAACACCTGATAATGAATCGGTAATATCCATTAATTGTTCATCAATAAATTTAATTGTATTTATTGCAATTTGATTTTTTTCTTCTAAATCCATCTTAATGTAAACATCACAAAGTTTATTTAAATAATCAACTTCTTTTTGAGGACTATACCCTTGTGTTGAAAGTATCAAAACAGAACTTTTTTTATCAGATGTTTCAATCGCGAGTTTATTTTTATATTGATTTGTTAAACTATTAATGTCATTAATGATAAAATAATATTGGTAATTAAAATTTATATCATCTGTATCATATTGTTTAGTCAGTACAACGTTAAAGTTAAAGTTTTCGTTAACAAACGGTTTCCCGAATTTCATTATGGTATTAATTGAATAACGGTCATTTATTTCAAGCTGATATTCATATTCCGATATTATTTTAATATAAATAGGATAAGCTGTAACATTAATTTTAGACGTATCTATTTCAATTTTAAATGGAGCTGTTTTATACCTTTCGGGAGTTCTTATTCTTCCAACAGAAAAATATGAAATTTGAAAATCTAATTCTTTTATTGTTCTATTAGCTATAGAGTAAGATTTTAATATCCCTATTTCATTTTCTACATTCTTTTTTCTTATTCTACTATATAATCCCAGTTCTTGAACAATGTTTTCAACACCACCCGACATAGAACTATTTTTATCTTTAACTAATATGCTTGCATTAACTTTGTACATAGGATCCGCATATTTATTAATATAATATGTAATTCCCAATGCAATAAATACAGTAATTATAAACCAATACCAATTAGAAATTATTTTAAAAATAAACTTCTTAATATCGATAGTGTTTTCTTGTCGTATATGATTTTCCGAATTAATTTCCATTTTTATTTAATAAAATTCAATACCAAAATAAAAGTTGTAATTGTTGAAAGAATTATTGAAATATTTGGGGCATTCATTCTAAACGCCTTTGTTTTAACTGGCTCAACATATAATATGTCATTTGGTAACATATAAAAATTTGATGTTTCTAAAAGTTTTGCATCATTAAGATTTACCCTTATTGTTTCTATTCCATTTTTAGCCGGTCTTAATAATAAAATATTTTTTTTATTACCATATACCGTTATATCTCCCGCCATTCCTAAAGCTTCAAGAATAGTTATATTATCATTATAATTAGTATAAACCCCGGGCCTGTTCACTTCTCCCAAAATAGTTATCTTATACGTCAATAATTTAACAACCGCAGTCGCTCCTTTTAAGTATTTATCAAGCTTTTCCTGAACAACAAGTTGTGCCTCATCAACAGTAAAACCGGCAACTTTAATATGACCGAGTACGGGCGCATTCACATATCCTGTATCATTAATTGAAAATCCATTAATATACATACCTGCATCCGAATAAAATGTATAATTTATTGCCCCCGTATTTATATTAAACATATTTGAGATTTCCTCATTAATGCTTATAACTTTGATAAAAATAATATCTCCTGATTTTAAAGTATAACTTGGCTGATTATTGGAATAATGTTGTGTTGTGTCATTTTCTTCGGGTAAATTATGAAAATATATTATTTTTTTATGTTGAGTACAAGACGTAATAAAGATAAACAATATGACAATAAATAAATAAAATATTTTTTTATACATATATCAACTTTTTGTTAATTAGGCCTCAAAAATATAAAAATATTGTCAATTAGCACATTTTTTTACTTTTACAATAATAAATAAAAACAATTAAATATTTTATTATGCAACAAATCAATTTATTACAACTAATTTTATATTCTTTTGAAAAATATTATTAAATGTCGTATTTTTGTTAAAAATACACTTTTTAAAAATTTGCTTGAATTATAAATGAATACACAATTTTTTGGACATAATTTAATAAAATTAAAAACTGTTGATTCAACAAATAAGTATGCTATTGAACTTATTCCAAAAATTGATCCTATTGAAGGTGCGGTTGTTTGGGCAATGGAACAAGCCGCAGGACTGGGAAGGAACAATAGTCTTTGGGAAAGTGAGGGTGGCAAAAATTTAACTTTCAGTATTATTTTATATCCTGATTTTATAAATGTTGAACAACAATTTTATATTTCCAAAGCCGTTTCACTGGGGGTTTTAGACTATATTAAATCTTTTTCGGACAATGTAACAATTAAATGGCCTAATGATATTTATGTGAAGAATAAAAAAATATCGGGAATTTTAATTGAAAACAGCATAAAGGGGAAAAAAATTACAAATTGTGTCGTTGGTATTGGCCTGAATGTTAATCAAACTATTTTTAAAAGTGATGCCCCAAATCCTACATCTTTAAAATTAATCTTAAAAAATGATATTGATCTTAATGAAAGTATAGAGGAACTTTGTGGCAATGTTGAATCAAGATATATTCAATTGCAAATGGGCAAATTTGAACAATTAGATAAAGATTACCTTGAAAATCTTTATAGATTTAATAAATATCACCTATTTGAAAATAACTCTAATAAATTCTATGCCAAAATCATTGATATTTTGCCTTCAGGAAATATTGTTTTAGTTGACAAGAATAAAATTCAGCTTAAATTTAATATTGATGAAATAGATTTTATTATTTAAAAAAGTAGATATTTTCCTTAAATTATTAATGATCGTAAGGACGATAAGTTTTTGGTATCTCAAAAACAGTATTATCAATTGGTTTTTTAATAATCTCAATTACTTCTAATCTCATTTTTTGCTCTCTTAATGTAGTTCTTTCAACAGATATTAAAGGGAAAAACCCTTTTATATCCGGAATTTGAAGAAAATAAACAGAATGTTTCTCTGACCTGTTCCATAAATACAATAAGTCCTCAAAAAAATCAAAATTATCTTCTGTTACCCAGTATGCAATTTCTGTATTTTCTGAAATATTTTTAACTCTCCATTGATAACATTTATAACCTTGAATTTTTTTATTGTTTTTTGATTTAATAATCTTAAAATTTTTACCTAATGGGTCTACAAATGTTTTTGGAGGAACATTAATATATAATCTTCGGGAAGGATTGAGTGCTATAATAGTTTTCCTGTTAAGGTCAAACAACATACTGTTTTCTAATACTTCGCAGTTTTCACAATTTTCATGAACATCTAATCTAACCTTCCTGTTTTTTATATGATATGTATAATAATTGGTATCATTGAACGTTTTCTGAATAAATTTTATACTTCCTTCAAATGGCTTAATTTGATTATTGTCTATAGAACCTTTATTGTTTTGGTCAATATTGCTTGGCTGAGCAATTATTGATAAAGAATAGATTCCAAAAAAAATAAAAAATAAAAATGCCCGCTTAATCATTTAAAAAATAATTTGTAATTTTATAAATTTTTTTGCAAAAATACACTTATTAATATTGCTTATACGTGTCGTTAATTAAAAAAGTTATATATAAAACACTTTTTTTTTCAACAAAATGCAAATTTTCATATATTATACTAATAATTATTAACATATAAAAAGTTGTATGAATTATCAACTTGGAGTAAAAGGAGAACAAATAGCAGTTGAATATCTTAGGAATAAGGGATTTAAAATAAAAAATAAAAATTGGCGATTTAAACATAAAGAAATTGACATTATTGCAGAAATTGATGATTTTTTAGTTTTTGTTGAGGTGAAAAGTCGTTCTACAGACTTTTTTGAAAACCCACAAGATGCCATTACAAAATCTAAAATACGATTTATTCTTGAAGCAGCCGAGGCCTATATTATGAAACATGATATTAATACCGAATCCCGTTTTGATGTTATTGCAATTATTCAACATGGCAAAACATATAAAATTGAACATATCCCCGATGCTTTTAACTCATTAATTTAATATGCTTTGTGAATATAGAAAAACTGCGAAAATATTGTTTGTCAAAAAATAAAGTTACAGAAAGTTTTCCGTTTGATAATGTAACACTTGTTTTTAAGGTGCTTGACAAAATGTTTGCTCTAACAAATTTAGATGGGGATTTAAGTATAAACCTTAAATGCAGTCCAGATAAAGTTGTTGAACTTAGAGAAAAACAGAATGCTGTTAAGCCGGGATATCACATGAATAAAAACCATTGGAACACAATTGAAATTGATGGAACTATAGACGATAATTTAATTAAATCATGGATTGATGATTCTTACGCACTTGTTGTAAGCAAAATGTCAAAAATTAAACAGCAAGAATTAGAAATTATAAAATAATATATATCTTTATAAGATATTATAGCGTTACAGTTGTTTAATTAAAAACCTGTAACTTGTTAGGTAACAATTTTTTTCACATATTAAATTTTACATTATGAACAAAATTATTTTAATAACATTATTATCAATTTTTACTTTAAATGTATTTTCTCAAAAAGAAATAAAAGTAAATGAGTCTAACGAAAACATAGCTGATGGGAATAACAATTGCCTGTCTGTTGTAATATTTGAAGCAGATGATAAAGAAGTTGAAAAATCATGGAAAAAACTCATGAAAGATTACAAAGCAAAAGTTAACGTTAAAAAAGAAATTTTTGCTGATGATGCTCAAATAAACGAAATTTCAGTAAATTCAATAGATGTTTATGCAAAAACTGAAAAAAACAAAGATGGCGATGTTGAATTATTTGTTGCATTTGACCTTGGCGGTGCCTTTCTTTCATCATCACAACATTCTGACAAATTTAAAGCTGCAAAAAAAATCATGAAAGAATTTGGCGTACAAACGGCTAAAGATGCCGTGAATGAGCAGCTTAAGGATGCTGAGAAAGTTATGAAAAAAATGGGGTCTGAAAAAGATGCGCTAATTAAAGAAAATGAAAATTTTCATAAAAAAATAGATGGATGGGAAAAAGATATTGAAAAAGCAAAAGAGGATATTAAAACAAATGAAAAAAACCAAGAAGATAAAGTGAAAGAAATTGAGGTACAGCAAAAAGTATTAGAAGCAATTCAGGAAAAAGAAAAAATGATAAAATAAAAACTATGAAAATTAATATTGCTATACTTGTATTACTTATAATTCCTTTAAGTGTTTTTTCACAAAAAGATAAAAAATCAGCATACAAATTTACAGAAACCATACGTATTAAAGATACTCCCGTTAAAAATCAACAACGCTCTGGTACATGTTGGAGTTTTGCAGCAATATCATTTCTTGAAACTGAATTACTTCGAACAAAAGATGAAGAGTTTGACCTTTCTGAAATGTTTTTTGTTCACCTTGCATACCAGCAAAAAGCAAAAGATTATGTGCAATTACATGGCAAAAGCAATTTCTCAGAGGGGGGGCAAGCTCATGATGTAACTAATTTAATTGAAAAATATGGTGCTGTTTCTGAAGATGTTTATCATGGATTAGAATACGGCGGAAAAATACACATCCATACTGAAATGGAAGCAGTAATGAAAGCAATGCTAAACATCTATGTTAGCAATCCAAACAATAAACTTTCAACGGTTTGGTTCGACGCAATTGCATCTGTTTTAAATATATATATGGGCAAAATACCTGAGAAATTCAAATACAATAATATTGATTATTCCCCATTATCTTTTTCAAAACATCTTAACATAAAAAAAGATGATTATATTGAACTTACTTCGCTCAATCTTAATCCATATTACCAACAATTTATTCTTAAAATTCCTGATAATTGGTCAAAAGATTTGTATTATAATTTACCTATTAATGATTTTATGCAAACTATAGATAATGCTTTAGAAAATGGCTATTCTATATGTTGGGATGGTGATGTTAGTGAAAAATGTTTTTCTTTTAAGAATGGTGTTGCTATAGTTCCTGAAAAAAGTTGGAATGATTTATCGGAAAAAGAAAGAAAAGATTTATTTCAATCAATTGTTGCAGAAAAAGAAATCACACAAGAATCAAGGCAAAAAACGTATGATAACTATACAACTACCGACGATCATTTAATGCATATTATAGGAATTGCTAAAGACCAAAACGGAAACAAATATTATATTACAAAAAATTCGTGGGGAAAAAGCAGCAACTTATTTAATGGCTATTTATATATGTCAGAATCGTATGTAAAGCTAAAAACTATTGCTATTATGATACATAAAGATGCCTTGCCTGAAAATATTGTAAATAAATTATCAATAAAACAATAGTTCTCTTATACTTAACAATGCAAAAGATTTGCTCGAAATGTGGGAAAAAATTTGAATATCCAAATAATGATAATTATTGGAATAATAATATTCATTTAGCTCCAGATACTTTGCAAAAATTAAAAAGCATTATTAACAATATATGTTTCTGCACTGATTGTATTAATAAGATATCAAAAAATAATTTATAACAAATAATTCGATACTTCTATATTAATCGAATTGTAAAAATTATTATTTAATTTTTATTTATTAAAAAGAAAGGTATATATTTGCAGTCCATTTTACAGAAAATCATAATACATTGATTATAAAACTTTAAAAAATATTTTAATATGCCAAGCGGAAAAAAAAGAAAAAGGCACAAGATGGCCACCCACAAAAGGAAGAAAAGATTAAGAAAAAATAGACATAAAAAAAGAAAATAGTCTTTTTGCCTTTCTATTATTTATTTAGACAAGCTTTTGTCGTGTATTCTAATGATTATACAAATTAATCAGAAAAAACGGTATTTTGAGTAGAGAACTAATTGTTGACGTAACTTCGTCTGAAATAAATATAGCCCTCCTTGAGGAAAAAAAGTTAATTGAATTAAACAAGGAAAAGACGAGTATACATTACTCTGTGGGGGATATTTATTTAGGTCGGGTAAAAAAAATACTACCCGGGTTAAATGCTGCATTTATAGATATTGGATATGAAAAAGATGCTTTCTTACATTATTTAGATTTGGGTTCTCAATTTGCATCATTAAATAAATATTTAAAAATAGCTTTATCGTCAGGGAAAAATGCGCCTGCATTAAGTAAATTTAACTTACTACCCGATATTAAAAAAGATGGTAAAATATCAGAAGTTTTAGTATCCGGACAATATATTCTTGTGCAAATAGCAAAAGAACCTATTTCAACCAAAGGCCATAGATTAAGTGCAGAAATATCAATAGCAGGACGTAATTTAATATTATTACCCTTTTCAAACGGAGTTTCTGTTTCTCAAAGAGTTACTGTGCGAGAAGAAAAAGAAAGGCTTAAGAATTTGCTTAGAAGTATTAAGCCTAATAATTATGGGGTTATTGTTAGAACTGTTGCTGAAACCAAAAAGGTAATTGATTTTGATAATGAGTTAAAATCTTTGGTTAAAAAATGGGAACATGCATTAAAAGGAATCGTAAATATAAAACCGCCAAAACTTGTTATTGGGGAATTAGGTAGAACATCTGCAATTTTACGCGATATTCTAAATGCCTCATTTAATAGCATTCATGTTAATAATGCTGAAGTATATCAAGAAATTAAGAATTTCATTAAAGAAATCGCACCCGAAAAAGAAAAAATTGTAAAACATTATGAAGGATTGCTCCCCATTTTTGATGAATTTGGAATTGAAAAACAAATTAAATCATCATTTGGAAGAACAGTTTCATGTAAAAACGGTGTATATTTGGTTATTGAACATACTGAGGCCCTTCACACAATTGATGTTAATAGTGGGAACAGGTCGGGAGGCGACAATCAGGAAAAAAATGCTTTGGAAGTAAATTTAATTGCAGCAGAAGAAATTGCAAAACAATTAAAGTTAAGAGATATGGGGGGAATAATTGTTATTGATTTTATTGACCTTCACACCGCTCAAAACAAAAAAGAAGTATTTCAAAAAATGATTGATTGTATGAGTGAGGATCGTGCAAAACATAATATTCTGCCATTAAGCAAATTTGGTCTTATGCAAATTACCCGACAAAGAGTAAGACCGGAAATGCAGATTCAAACTCTTGAAACATGTCCAACCTGCCACGGGTCCGGGAAAATAACTTCAAGTATAGTTTTTATAGATGAACTTGAAAATAAACTTCAATACTGTATTGGAAAAACAAAAACCAATTCTATAATTTTAAAAGTTCATCCATATATTGCTGCTTTTATTGAAAAGGGTTATAAATCTGTTAAAAAGAAATGGAAGAAAAAATATAAAATAAAAATAGATATTCAGGCTGTTACATCCTTTACACTACTTGAATATGGGTTTTTAAACCAAAACGGAGAAGAAATTGAAGTTTAGTTTTCAAGTAATACCGATTATCAATTTCAATTTTTTTTTAATTATATTTTGTGTTATTTTTGATAAATAAATAAATTTAAATTCTTAGATATGAAAACAATCACACTTTTTTTAATTGCATTTATAAGCTTTTATTTTATTAATGCTCAAAATACAGATTTAATAATTTTCACAGAGCAAGGCGAACCTTTTTACCTTGTTTTAAATGGCATTAAACAAAATGTTTCTCCCGAAACAAATGTGAAAGTTACAGACCTTAATGCCGATTCATATAAGGCAAAAATTATTTTTGAAAATCAAAATATTCCCCAGCTTGACAAAAATATTTATTTTCAATCAAGAGGAAATCAATATACTTTTAATGTTAAACAAAACAAAAAAGGGATTTATGTAATGCGTTTTATTAGTGAAGTTCCATTGGCGCAAGCACCACCGCCATTACCAACTCAAACAGTTATTGTTTATAGCACAACTCCTCCAGTAGCCACTACTACTACCACCACAACTACTACAAATGTGGGAACTAATGCAGCAGGTGTTTCTATGGGTGTTCATGTAAATGATCCCGATTTAGGTGTAAATTTTAACATGGACATTAATACCGGAGGAGGTAATACGGGAAACGTTACATATAGCGAAACAACTACAACTACAACTGGAAATACTGCAGTTGTAACAAATCAACCAGTTATTTATGTGCCAGGTTACTCAGGTCCTGTTGGTTGCCCTGTGCCAATGATGCCTCAGGATTTTGAAAACGCCAGAAACACAATTGCATCTAAATCATTTGACGATACAAAACTTGCTATTGCAAAACAAATAGTAAACAGCAATTGCCATACTTCAGCACAGGTTAGAGATTTATTGAATCAATTTGATTTTGAAGACACAAAGTTAGACTTAGCCAAATATTGTTATGGTTATACCTATGACTTAGGCAATTATTACATTGTAAATGACGCTTTTGATTTTGAAAGCACAATTGATGAATTAAATGAATATATTCTTCAAAACCCGAGGTAAAGATCTTCTTACATTTCTTTTTTCTCTTTTTTATAGAAAATATTTTATTATTTTTAATTTTTTTAAATAAAAAATAATTAACATGAAAAATCTAAAAATAAAAATTGCAATTTTTATATTCTTAACTTTTCTATTTGGGACAACTGTTTTTTCCCAGAACGTAGGAATAAACCAACTTAATCCAGACCCAAGTGCATTATTAGATATAACAGCTACAGATATGGGCTTGTTAATTCCTAGGGTTACCCTGGATGATATAAATACCGCTGTTCCCATTACAGCACCAGCAGAAGGATTATTAATATACAATGAAACAGGAACAGAACCACATGGATTTTATTATTGGAATGGAAGCATTTGGGTTCAACTTTCAACAGGTAGCACAGGAACAGATGACCAAAACTTGATAGGAGCAACACTTACGGGAACTAGTTTGCAAATTGATATTGAAAATGGTAATTCAACCACTGTTAATTTAGCACCATTACAGGATGGAACAGGAACTGATGACCAAAATTTAACAGGAGCAACACTTACGGGAACTAGTTTGCAAATTGATATTGAAAATGGTAACTCAACCACTATTAATTTAGCACCATTACAGGATGGAACAGGAACTGATGACCAAAATTTAACAGGAGCAACACTTACAGGAACTAGTTTGCAAATTGATATTGAGAATGGTGCATCAACAACAGTTGACTTAAGTTTTTTGCAAGATGGAATAGGTACTGACGACCAAAACATATCAGGTTCAGGATTATCAGGCACAACATTAACTATTGGCATAGAAGGAGGATCTAGCGAAACTGTCGATTTATCATCATTATCTGGAGGAAGTGGCTGGGAATTATTAGGAAATGCCGGCACAACTTCAGGAACTAATTTTTTGGGTACTACCGATGCTAATGATTTAGACATTAGAGTAAACAATGACCTTAAACTCATGGTTACAGAAAAAGGACAGTTAGAAATGTATGGAACAGCTCAAACAGGTTATATTCTTATTGGACAAGGAGCAGGAGAAGTTCAAACAGGGATAGGAAGTTATGGAACTGTTTTTATTGGTCACGAAGCTGGAAGATATAGTGAAAATGCAAATGGTACTGTAGCTATAGGATATGAAGCTTTACATACTAATACTACAGGAGATTATAATACTGCTATTGGTTGGGGCACTATGGTTGGAGACGGGTTTAGTTCAGGACTATACAACACAGCTGTTGGATATCAAGCTCTTCATAATAATAATAATGATCAAGCAAATACTGCTATTGGTTCTGGTGCTATGTTTGGCAATACAAGTGGAAATAACAATACAGCTGTTGGATATAATTCATTAGTAAATAATTGTGGGGATTATAATACGGCTATGGGATGGGAGTCTCTTGATGCAACAACAAGTTCTGGAACATTTAACACAGCAATAGGAAAAAGTGCTTTAGGAGCAACCACAGATGGCGATTACAATACAGGCGTTGGAGCAAACGCACTATTATATAATACAACTGGAACTTATAATTCAGCTTTAGGAAACATGGCAGGTCCACCATCAGGTATCACAGGACTTACAAACACTACTGCAATAGGTAATGGTGCAGAATCAACTGTAAGCAATCAAGTAATATTAGGAAACAGTGCTGTAACTTCTTTTTATTGTCAGGGTGCTTATGCTGCTACTTCGGCTAATTCCCCAAACATGTACGTTGATGCCAATGGTCAGATTATGCGTTCAACTGCTGCTGCTAGTGGAAGTGGCTGGGATTTGACAGGAAATGCGGGTACTGTTGATGGTACTAACTTTATTGGTACTACAGACAACATTCCTTTTAATTTTAGAATTAATGATGAAAAAGCAGGAAGAATTACTACGGAGAATACCTTTTATGGTCATTTATCAGGCAATTCAATAACATCAGGTATTAATAATGTTTTTAATGGTGATGACGCCGGTTATAGTATTACAACAGGGGATGAAAATGTTTTTTTAGGACATCGAGTTGGTTATTATATGCAAACAGGAGCATCCAATACAGCATTGGGTTACAATGCTTTATATAATTATGGAGGTAGTGGTTCAGGTGTGCATCCAGGAGGTTCTGGTAATGTAGCAATAGGTAAATGGGCTATGTTTAATCCTATATCTGGAGATTATAATGTTGCTGTTGGATATAGCACATATTCTTTAGTAAATACAGGATCAGATAATGTTTTTATTGGTCGTTATGCTGATGTAGATAGTGATCATACTACTAGTTTTGCTGTAGCTTTAGGTGCTTTTAGTAGTGCAGATGCTGATTATGCAACCGCAATAGGATATAGAGCTTATGCCAATACTGCCAATACATTAATTTTAGGTCAAATTGATGGAGTTAATGGTGCTACGAGTAATACAAATGTTGGTATAGGAACAACTAATGTTAGAAGTAAACTAGATGTAGCAGGAGGTGTTGGAATAGGCAATGGTAATGGAATATCAACCACCCATGGAGTTAGAAATTCAATACAAATAAATACAGATAGTGTTTATGGGGGAACATTTGATGAACATTCCGGATATTTAATGTATTCTACAATGTCTGGTGGATGGACACAGTCAGAACTTATTTTTGCTTGTTCTACTGACTGGGGAGTATATAATACAGCTTCTCCTGCATTAAAGATAACACAAACTGCTTGTACTATGAATGGAACTAGTATAACTTCTGATAAAAGATTAAAAACTGATGTTAAGGATATAAATTATGGATTATCAACAGTAATGAAAATAAAACCAGTTTCATATAAAAAGCATATTGCAAAAAGTATTATTAAAGGAAAGGTGATTTTAGAAGAAAAAGGAGTTCAAAATTTAGGATTTATAGCACAAGACTTATATGAAATTATACCTGAAGTAGTTTTTAAACCAGAAAATTCTGATAAAGATTTTTGGTCAATAGATTATTCAAAAATAAGTGTTATTGCTGTTAAAGCAATACAAGAACAACAAAAAGTAATAGAACAGCAACAAAAAGACATATTAAAATTAACTAAGCAAAATGATAGAATATTAAAACTATTAGAAGAATTAATGAACGATAAAGAAACAGGACGGTAATTATTTAAAATAATTATTCTTCATATTATTTTTAATTTCTAACAGAAACTTTTCAAATACATTAAAATTTGTAGAAATTATTTCTTTAAAGTCCGTACTAGCACGTATAATATATACCCTGTAGCCACAATTGTAATTAATTGCATTTATTGTATTATTCATTTGGTTAAAATTGAATAATATAATTATATTTTGTATTTTTGATCATATAATTTAAAAATAAGAAAGACCCTAAAAATGAAAGACTTAATAAGATTTGTTATATCATTATTAGTATTCATTATATTATTATTTAGCAATTATAGTATTGCACAAGACTTGTTGTTCATTAAAGATAGTTTAACCTTAAATTCAGGATTTGAACTTTATGTAAAAGGAGGAATTAAATCAGAAGGGAGTGCAGCTCTACAAAACAATGGCAACATTTATATTAAAACCGACACAGCTTTTGGCGGAGAAAACTGGATTAACAATGTTAGTCCAAACTTGATGAGTGGTACTGGAAAAGTAACATTTATGTCTTCTAATCAACAATTAATTAGTGGTACTGATACCACAAAATTTTTCGACCTTGAAATTGCCAATACATCAACAAACGGAATTGTTCTTGAAAAAAGCATAATTATACAAGATACATTGTTTTTAATTGATGGAATTATAAACACAGACACAAACAAAGTAATTATAACAAATACAGATTCTGCTTCAATTTCTGGATACCAACAAGGAGCAATTACTTCCTCTTTTATAAATGGGAATTTAAGGAGATATATTGATACTCTTAATAATAACTATGGTTTTCCTGTTGGCAAAAATGGAATATACTGTCTTCAGGAAATAAAAATTAATTCAATTAGTGGAAATATAAATTATTTTGATTCACGTTTTGATTCACTTGTAAATCACCTTGATGTAGATTTATCAGTTTCAGAGGACGGAAAACAATATTATTCTGTTTGCAATGAAGGAATATGGTATCTTACACCAAATCAGCAACCAAGCAGTATTACTTATGATTGCAGGTCTTATATTGGAAACTTTACAAATTGTAATTTAATGGATAATCATTTTGCAATAATAAAAAGACCAGATACTTCCCTGACTGCTGCTGACTGGGATTGCAATAATTGCGGTATTGGATTTGGATTAAATCCCGATAATGGAGATGGTCGGTTAATAACTGATGGCTATGCGTTACGTAAAAATTTAAATTCCTTTTCACAATTTGGAATAGGTAAAATGGTTTGTAATATTAATATAGATCTTGGTAATGACACTATGCTTTGTTATGGTGAAACATTAACTTTATCAGCAGATTCAGGATTAACATATTTATGGAATGATAGTTCATCTAATCAAACAATAGTTGTTGATACTACTGGTAATTATCATGTTACAATATCAGATACTCTTGGCTGTATAGGTTATGATACTATAAATGTTATTATTTTGCAAGAATATTTGATTAACAGTAATTTGAGTATCTGTAATGGAGATAGTATATTTCTTGGTGGCTTATGGCAAAATATTGCAGGCACTTATAATGACACATTATTTTCTGTATTAGGTTGCGACAGTATAATATCTACAGAACTAAGCATTAATCCTGCATACATAATTAATGAATATCAAAGTATTTGTAATGGAGACAGCATATTTCTTGGTGGAATTTGGCAAAATATTGCAGGAACCTATCATGATACATTATTTTCTGTATTAGGTTGTGATAGTATTTTGATAACTGATTTAACGATTAATTTATTGCCAGTAATAATAATTAGTGAAGATACTACAATTGATTTGGGAAGCAACTGCGTGTTAAGTGCTGAAGGAGGAATATCGTATTTGTGGAACAATGGTGAAAATACTTCTGATATTATTGTTTCTCCTATTCAAAATACTGTGTATGTTGTAAGTGTTACAAATATTTATGAGTGTAGCAACAAAGACTCTGTTGTTGTAAAAGTTGTTGAATTTGTAGAAATTTTTATTCCTAATGCAATAACACCTAATGGAGATGGAAGAAATGATTGCTTTTTTATACGTGGAATAGAAAATTTTCCTAAAAACCAATTGATTATTTATAATCGTTGGGGAAATAAAATATACGAATCAACATCGTATCAGAATAATTGGAACGGAGAATCTCAAATAACAGGAGAAATATTACCTAATGGAACATATTACTATATTTTAAAACTAAACGATGAAAACAATAACTCGCATACAGGATATATTGAACTTGTTAAATAAGATTGGATAAAATAAAATTATGCATATAAGGAAAGCCATATTTCTATTAATTATTTTTCTAATTACAAATAATTTGTTTTCACAAAATTATATTCAATTTAGTCAATATATCAATACACAGGGTTTGTTAAATCCGGCTTATTCTGGGACTAAATCATTGCCAAGTGGGTTGTTGATTTATAGAAATCAATGGCTAAACATTGATGGTGCTCCTGTTGCTTTTGCTTTTAACATTCATGCTCCAATCAAAACAAAAAAAATGGGCATTGGCATATCTGCCATAAATGAGAAAATTGGAATGAGAAATCAAACCGATATAAATATAGCATATTCATATATTACTAAAATCAACTCAAAAAGAAGTTTGTCGTTTGGTTTACGTGTTGGGATTAAAAATTATAATTTCGATAAATCAAAAGCACAATTAATAGATATTGATGATCCCTTTTTTTCTAATGGAAATGAATCATTTTTATTCCCCGACTTTGGTTTTGGGACTTATTACTACACTAAAAGATTTTTTGCAGGCTTAACATTACCAAATATGCTTACTAATGGCTTAGATATAAATTCAACAACATTAAAAACAAATAGTTTTTCATTAAAGCAACAGCATTTATATCTATATTCAGGTTATGTATTTAATTTAAATGATAAATTATTGATAAAATCGTCAGTTATAGGGAAATATATTTATGGTGCTCCATTACAATTTAATGTCAATTCTTCTTTATTAGTACAAGAATTTTTATGGCTCGGAATTGGTTATAGAACAGGAGAAGCTCTTATTTTTTTACTTGATTATAAAATTAATGATCAGTTTAGCATAATCTATTCTTATGATTGGGTATTAAATAAGCTAAATAAATACAATTCAGGTTCACATGAAATAATGTTATTATTTAACATTTCTAATAAAGCTAATACTCCTATGTTTAACTCTCCTCGAAGTTTTTAAATGAAAGAAAATAATAACAATATAGGCAGGTATTTTCTAATCATGATACTTTTAATATTTATAAAAATCGGATATTCACAAAATTCTGATATAAAAAAAGGAGACAAAGAATATAACAAAGAACATTATTATAATGCTTTGAACTATTATAAGGAAGCATTATCAAAAAAATCAATGCTATCAGAAAAAACTTTAATTAAAATAGCAGACTCATATTATCACGTATCAGATTATGTTAACGCTATTCAATATTTTAATCAGGTTACAATTGATAAAATTTCGACAACTCAACTTATTAATTATGCTAAAATATTGCAATTTAATCAACAATACGGACAAGCAGAAAATTTGTTTAGTAAGGTAATTAAAAATCCTTTAGTCAGTACATATATACAAAGTTGCAAATATGCTATAACACATACCGAAAATTCTATTGAATATAAAGTTGAAAAAACAAGTCTTAACACTTACGGAGAATCATTTGGTGTTCAGTTCTATAAAAATGGAGTTGTATATGCAACACAATTAGATAAAGAAAAAGATTATATTAGTGCTTATAATGAAGTTGATAAAAATGGTTATCAATTTAAAAATTTATGCTTTTCAAAATATAAAAACGATATGTTTGAAAAACCTGAGTTGTTTTCTGATAATCTAATGTATAGCTACCATGAAGGAACAGTTTGTTTTTCATCAGATAATAAAACAATGTATTTTACAGAAACTATTAGAAAAAAAAAGAAAATAATATTACAGATTTTTCAGGTTGAATACATCAATAATAAATGGCAAAATAAAAAATTGTCATCAATAAATAGCGATGTGTATTCATGTGCTCATCCTTCTATTTCTTATGATGGAAAACAATTGTTTTTTACATCAGACATGCCTGGTGGAAATGGAGGAAAAGATTTGTATGTTTCGATTAAAGAAGGAGACATATGGGGAAAACCACAAAATTTAGGAAAAAACGTTAATACAGCAGGAGATGAAATGTTCCCATTTATAAATAAAAACGGAGTTTTATATTTTTCTTCAGATGGATATCCTGGGTATGGTGGATTAGATATTTTTTCAGCTGTTTATAAAGATAATAAATGGATAAATATTAAAAATAAAAAGAAACCATTGAACTCTTCAGGTGATGATTTTGCAATTGTTGTTAATCCATCTAATAATAAAGTATTACTGTTTTCTAGTAATAGAGGTAGTAATGGAAACAATGACCAAGTGTATAGAGCCATTAAAAAAGACTTGCCTCCTGATACAATAAAAGGTAAAATTTCTGATGCTTTAACTGAAAAGTTATTAGATAAATCTTTAATATTTTTACTTGTTGATTCTATTACTGGTGATACAATTGCAAGAGCTGTTTCTAATAATAGAGGAGAATTCTCAATTGTAGTTCCTAAGAAAGACGAATCAATTGATGAAAGGAATTTATTTCTTACAGTAGAGAAAAAAGGATACGAAAGAAAAGTGATTGATATTGATGAAGATTATTTTGAAACGGATAAGCCTTTAATACAGGATATTAAAGTGGAGCTAAAAGTGGAAATTGAGGAAGAAAAAGTACTGGAATTTCATAATATATATTTTGAATATGGAAGTGCCGAATTAAATACAAAATCAAAAATAATATTAGATAAGGTAATTTTAATGTTAAAAGAAAACAAAGGAATACAAATTGAATTAAGTGCTCATACAGACAGTAGAGCTGATGCAGATTTTAATATTGAACTTTCAAAAAAAAGAGCAGAAAATGCAATGGATTATATTCTTTCAAAATATATAAATTCAGAACAGGTAATTGCAAAAGGATATGGAGAAACAAAATTGCTAAATCATTGTAATGATGGTGTTATGTGTAATGAAGAAGAGCATGCAGTTAACAGAAGAATAGAAATAAAAATTTTAAAACTATAATATGTCATATAAACTCATTAAAATATTATTACTTTTCATATTATATTCATATTTTGGATATGGACAAATTCAGCAGGATAGCCTTAATAAGTTATTAGAAAATAAAAGCAAAATTGAAAAAATAAATATTCTTAACAAATTATCAGAACAGAATATTAAAAGCTTTGTTCAAAATAGTTTTGAATATGCTAATCTTGCACTGGAAATATCAAATGAAATCAATAATACAAACGGAAAACTTAACTCAGCAATTAATGCAGGAAAAGCATTGAAAAAACAAAAACAATATTCAAAAAGTATAACATATTTCAAAATAATATTTGATATATATACAGAAATCAATAACAAAGCAGGTTTAGCTTATTATTACAATGAAACAGGAGGTATTTATAAAGACTGGGGAAAATATGAAAAAGCTTTAGAAGAATATAAGAATGCAAAGAAAATATATAATGAAACAAAGGATACAAAAAATGAATATCGAATGCTGAATAATATTGCCGGCACTTATTTAAAATTTAAAGAAAAAAAACATAAAAAAGCAGGAGAATATTACCTATTAGCTTTTAAAATAATTGAAAATAGAAATGATAATAAGGAAAAAGTAATTGTTCTTAACAAAATTGGATCATGCTATGGAAATTGGGGAAATTATAAAGAAGCCTTAAAATATCTTAAAAAAGCTCAAGAAATTGCAGAAGTAAATAAATATACACAATTGCATACCTCTATTACTGAAAACATAAAGAATATAGAATTTAATATTGATAACAAAAACATTGTAAAAACAGAATATGAAGACGAAAAAGAAGAATTACAAGAACAATATATCTCATCTATAACTGAAGAAAATCTTGAAGTAAAAAGAAGCAATTTAAAATCGCTTGAAGAAATTGAGAAACTAAGTTTTGAAAACCAGGCAAAAGAATTAAAATTGATTGTATTGCAAGATAAATATGAAAAACAGTTGTTAGAAAATAAAATAAAAGAACAAAACATAAAATTATTAAATACTGAAATTAAACTTAGAAAAGCCGAACTATCTAAAAAAACTGAAAAAATAAAGACACAAAGAATTATAATAAGCTTACTTGTTATTGGTGCTTTATTAATTTTATTAATTCTATTATTAATATTTATAGCAAGACAAAACAAACAAAAACTTAAATTTCAGAAAAAACAACTAAAAGCTATAATTGATGCTCAGGAAGAAGAACGAATAAGATTTGCTCGTGATGTTCATGATGGCATAGGACAGTTTTTTTTCGCACTAAAACTTAATATCAGCCAACTAGATGATGAAAATATCAGTAATGAGCAGAAGATAGAAACATATAAAAAAACAATGAAAATTATTGATGATTTGCAGCAGGAAATACGAAATATTTCCTTTGCAATTATGCCATCAATATTATATTATAAAGGCTTAATACCTGCCTTGGAAGGACTAATAGATAAAATAAATAAGTTAGAGGAAATAAAAATTGATTTAGATTCTTTTGCATTTCATTTAAGATTAATTTCCCAAATGGAAGTAGCTCTTTACAGAGTTATACAGGAAATAACAAACAATATTCTTAAACACTCTAATGCATCGCATATAAATATACAGTTTACAAGACATGAAGATGAATTAAATATAATGATAGAAGATGATGGAAAAGGATATAATATTAAACTATTAGAGAATTCAAAAGGACATGGTTGGAATAATATAAATTCAAGACTTGAAATGATAAATGGCAAAATTGATATAGACTCTAAAGTTGGAAGAAAAGGGACAACAGTTGTTATTAATATTCCATTAAAAAGAATGACTAAAATTCGAAAAGAATAAAATATTTAAAAAATAATAAATATGGAAACAACAAAACTACTAATAGTTGATGACCATCAAATTCTTTTAGATGGTATAAAAAATATGTTAAACAATAAAGAATTTACAATTGTAGCTAAAGCTGAGAATACACCATCAGCCCTGAAAGCTTTAGAAACACATAATATTGATATTATGATTACAGATATTAATATGCCCGGCGATGATGGATTAGTGTTGATAAAAAAAGTGAAAGAACAATATCCCGATTTAAAAATTGTAGTATTAAGCATGCACGAAGAAAGAAGCATAGTACTTGATGCAATTCAGTTAAAAGTTAATGCTTACCTTTTGAAAAATGTTACACAACAGCAATTTATAAGAGCATTACAATTAGTAAGAGCAGATAAATTTTATATCAGCGAGGAAATTTCACATCTTTTAATTGAAAAAATCCAGAGTAAAGCAAGCAATAGAATTTTAAGCCAGCGTGAACATGAAGTGTTAAAATTAATTGCAAAAGAATATTCAAACAAACAAATAGCCAAAACACTTTTTATTAGTGAACGTACAGTAGAATCGCACAGAAAAAATATATTTCGCAAAACAAATACAAAATCAATTGTTGGTCTTATAAAATATGCAATAGAAAATAAATTGGTGTAATTTGAAACTTGTAGGGGTTTTGTCGTAATTGAGAACGAGTAACAGCCTGTCCCGAAATATCGGGAAGTGTGGAAATCTCCCCGATACTATCAGATTGCTTCGTCATGCTTCCTCGCAATGATGTTCATTTCTTGTGTTTCATCAGGAATACAAAAAAACGAATAATTCAGTACCAATACTTATACAAAATACCTATCAGCCACAACAACAATCTTGCTTTTATACAATTTATTTGTATTTCCATTTAATAGTAGTTTGGTTGTAAACTTGTTCTTTTTTCTATTATTAAAAAAAACATATAATCATTAAATGTACAATTTCATATTAGATATACTTTTTTCGATAATTGCAAAACTAGTTTTACTCTTATTTGATATTGGGTATGTTTTCTTTACAATTGAATATTCAATTATTTCAAAAATAAATAAATTTAAGATAAAAAAATCTAATTCTGGAATATTGAGAAGAGAACTCTATAGTAAGTAAATCTAGTTATTCTAAATAGAAAAGACTTAAGATAAATCTGTATTGTAAAGAACACAAATTACCTTTTCACCATTATATATTGAAGTTATCAGAAGATAAATATCAATAGTATTATATGGGACATTATAGAAGTGCTAAATTGACCTAAGCCAAAATCCAAAAGGTATATATAAATTAGAAACAAACAAAGGTATGACTGTATATTTTTTTTAAATAAGAAAATTTAAACTGTAAAAAATCATACATATAAGATGTTAAATCTGCCAAAGGTTGACAACATCTACTTATTACATTCAAATTATATATATATTGCAGAATATTATATTTATTTTTGATAAATAATTAACGAATACATTGCTATATGAGTAAAACATTACTTCTTTCTTTATTTATTGTAACAATGTTATTAAACTGTTTTGCACAACCAAATGGACAAATTGATGAAATTTCAGATTTATCAACAGTTTATACCGTTCCATTTACAATGCCGGATGGTACTAAATTGATGACAGATATTTATTTACCTATCACATCAGATTCATTGATTATTCCGATTGATTTAGGCTTTGGTCCTGTTAATATAGAAATTATTCCCAAAGGAGTGCAGTATTTGGTTTACGATTCAATAAATGGAGATATAAATCCAAACAAATACCAATTACCATTAATACTCTCAAGAACTCCATATAATATAAACTCCGGAGGAAAAGAACTACAATGGTTTTTTAATCTTTTTGGATTTTGTTATGCAAATCAAGATAATAGAGGCAGATATTCATCTGAAGGAGTATATTATCCTCTCTATAGCGATGCATGGAGAAAAGATGCTTATCATCCAAATTCTTCAATAAACATTGATATTACTCAAACTACAGATCCTCATAATAGCATATTCCACGAAGATGGAAAAGATTGTATTAGCTTTATTACAGACAGCTTAAAACAGCCATATGATTTAGATTATGATGGCAATATAGATACGATTGATTTTGTTTATAATGGTTGTATTGGAATGGTTGGAGCATCTGCTACAGGCTACGCACAATATCAGGCAGCATCTGCAATTAAAATAAATCCAAATAATAAAGGATTAAAAGCATTAATGCCATGTGTGGCAACAAACGAACACTACAATACTACACTATATAATAATGGGGTTTTTAGACAAGCTTTAGTATCCAATTGGATGGGAGACCAACTTGATGATGTTACAGATACAATTAGTGCAGACACAAGTTTATTAAATTCTTTACATTCAAATTTTGATTATGGTGGTTATTCTAAGTCAGAGATACTAGATTTAAGTTTAGATTTTGTAACAAATTATAAAATTAATGGAATATCTGCATGTAGTCCGAATTCATTTATAAGAACAGATATGGATGCAAACTATGCACCAATTGATATTAGTGGTAATTCATCATCTACATCATCCATTAATAGATATTCAAACCTAGAAGTACCAATTTATCATTTAACAGGATGGTGGGATATTTTTATAAATGGACAAATAGATACTTATAATAATTGCATGGATAATTTAAGTAATACTCATGGTAACAAACAAAAACAAAAAATAATAATTGGACCATGGTCTCATACTACAATTGGAGAAACTCAGGTTGCAGATATGACATATAAAGAAAATGTAAAAGATTTCACAAAACTTTCAATTGATAATATTGGTTTAAATTTATCGGAAATAGTAAAAAGTGAAATGCTTTTATGGTATAGGTATAACTTAAATTATAATTCTGATTTTTATACAGGTCAACCAAAGTTTTTTATACCCGAGAGTAATAAATGGCAACAATTAGATACAGCAATTTTTGTAAGAATACCATCTGAAGATTACTATGCCAATTTTAATAATTTCCTTAATTTTCTTACAGGACATGAGAATTTTGAGAATTTAAAATTTGAAATAGATAATGATGGTACAATTGATGAATATAGCACAAGTATTGACACAGATACAAGTAATGCAATATTGCAGGGAAATTACATCCCTCCGGAAGACAGTATGTACCTGGATTTTGTAGACATTCCAAATGTAAGATTATATGTTGTTGGACCTATTAACGATAATGTGCCAGAAAATGATAGTGTTGGGAATTACTGGTTTAATTCTGATAAATTTCCTTTAGACTCAGGTGTTGTGAATACACCTTATTATATGCATTCCAGTGGTATATTAGATACTATAATACCTGCTTCTGATGAAGGGTATAAACAATATACACATAACCCAAATAATCCGGTTTATTCTATAGGTGGCAATAATTTCACATTCACAACTCCATCAGGTGTTAGAAGTCATGCGCAAATAAATTTAGCAGATCCATCTCATAGTAATTACACTTTAACACATACTGATGTAATTTCATTTGAAACTGATTATATTGTAGATTCTCTTTGCATTTTAGGAATATCTCAAGTTAAACTCTATGCCGAAACAAATCCGGCTGGGAGCCCTGATTCTACCGATATTGATTTTTTTGTCAAAGTTATTGATGTTTATCCCGATAGTGGCGAATATTTTGTATTTGAAGGAGCAGTAAGCGCACGCGCCAGAGAATATGCCAAATCATTAGCAAATGGACAAGAATACAATTTGAAATTAACTAATATTTATAGTGGAAAGATTTATGAATATTATTTTAATATGTTACCCATAGCATATACATTTGGGAAAAATCATAAATTAAAAGTATTGGTATCTAGTAGTAATTATCCAAAATACCAATCAAATCCTTGTATACCTATTGAAGAAAACGATTTTTTTAGACGTACCCCTAACGATGGCAAAACGTATTCTTTTAATGGAATCCTTTATTGGCCAAGAATTGCAGAACAAAAAATATATTTTTCTCCATCAAATTCATCGCAAATTATTCTTCCTGTTTACGATGGTGTAAGTGTAAATAATTCTTCAAACTCAAAAATTCCTATTATTGATGCAATTAATGTATATCCAAACCCAACAAACGGAATAATAACTATAAAAGCTATGAATTTAGAGAATATTGAAGTATTTAATTTGCAAGGTAAAGTAATCTATAATGGAATAGAAAAAGAAATAGACCTAAGCAATAACTCAAAAGGAATATATATTATAAAAGTAACAACAGACAAAGGTGTAGTAGTTGAAAAAATAGTGGTTGAATAACCAATTCATAGTTGTGAAGATTATTAGTAGGTTCCCAAGTTTTCGATCTGTCAATAAAAACTCATAATAACAACAAATGATAAAAAATTAGGTTTAATAAAATACGATATAATAATATTGCCAATTAAAATAGCAATTTCAAAAATAAATTAAATACCATATACCTAAACAAAAGAACTTTGAAAATAAATCCGTACCAATACGGATACAAAATACCTCACAGCTACATTAACAAAATTACAGATATACATTATTTTTGTTAATGAATGATAAAAGTAAATAAGATATTCATTATTGTTTTTTGTTGTATTATTACAAAAACATCATTTTCGCAAGATTTATTGGCAGTTAAGGGTAATTTTGATATTAAATTATCAGCTTCTTTATACATTAAAGGTGGGCTAGAAGGCAGTGGAAGTGGACAAATTACAAATAATGGCGATATATATATACAGCAACATTCAACAACAGGTTCAGAAAACTGGACAAATAATGCCTCTACAAGCTTTCTCGACGGAACAGGAACAGTTACTTTAAATTCAGGCGAATCGCAATATATTACAGGAACTCAAAAAACAAGCTTTTATAATTTAACTATTAATAATTCCGGTGTTGGAGTAATAATGGAGCAAAATGCAGATGTAATAAATAATCTGACAATGACTAATGGCGACCTAGACTTGCTAAACAGTATTGTTGACTTAAGTATTACTGGTACTATATTAACCGAAATAGAAGCTAACAGAATAAAAGTTGGCAATGTTATGACCAATACAGGAACAATACAGACAACAAAAACAATTAATAATGTTACAAATTATAACCCCGCTAATATTGGAGTAGAAATTACTACAGACCAGAATCTCGGCTCAATTACCATCATAAGAGGACATCAAAGACAACAAGGTACAGGCACATATACAGCTAATTATAGTATAGCCAGATATGTTGATATTCCGGGAATAAGTGAACTTGATGGCTCTAATGTGAATCTTAAAATGTATTACTGGGATGCGGAATTAGACCCAACAGACCATCCCTCTGAAGCTAACCTAATTGAATATCATTCTGTAACACAGTCGGGAACTACGTGGTGGACACCATTGGCGGGCGCAATAAATACTGCCACAAATTTATCAACACCTGCAAATAATCCTTATGGAACATATATTTATGGTATAGCACACCCATTTATCGTTTTTAACGACAGATTTACATTAAGTTCTGATAATGCTCCTTTACCTGTCGAATTATTAAATTTTGATGCACAATGGAAAGATAATACTTATACAAATGTAGAATTAGAATGGCAAACAGCATCTGAAATAAATAATGATTATTTTGAAATACAACGCAGTAGAGATGCAGCATGCTACGTCTCTACATATAATCCATTAAATTGGGAAATCATCGCAACAGTTAATGGCAACGGAAACACTAATCAAACAATTTCATATTTAGAATATGACAATGCTCCATATAAAAATACTACATCATATTATCGTCTTAAACAAGTTGACTTTAATGGAAATTATACATACAGTGATATAAAATGTGTATATCCTTCTGTCGATGTAATTGAAATTATATCCATATATCCAAATCCTGCCGATAAAGAAATAACATTTGAACTTATTTCTACACAAGATACAAAAGTTAATATTTATATAATAGATAATCTGGGAAGAAAAATAATTCACAAGAAAAGTAATATATATAAAGGTAGTAATATATTAAAAATTGATATTAGTAATTTATGTGCCGCCTCTTATATATTACATATAATAACAGAAAGCGGTTTGCATAAAACACAAAAGGAATTTATAAAAAGGTAACCCAAATATTTTTGTTTACATTTATTATAAATTACGAGATATTAAAAATGATAAACCAATAGGATTAGAATCGGATGTAGTAAAAGTATTAGCAGAAATATATTAAAAAAACATTTATTTATACGTACCAGTACGGATGTTTTTTACTTGTATTCCACATCAATATTTCATATCTTTTATAGTATCTTTATCTTTTATAATTTTAAAAACAAAAACAATGAAAATCTTAAAAAACTTACTCGTAATAGCTTTTTTAATTGTCAATTGTCAATTGTCAATTGTCAATTGTTTTGCCCAAAACATAGGCATAAACGAACCAAATCCCGATAATTCTGCATTATTGGAAATGACCTCAAACGAAAGGGGCTTGCTTATACCACGTATGACAATAGTCCAACGGGATGCCATAGCATCACCTGCACAAAGTCTGTTAATTTACAATATAACAGACATGTGTTTGCAAATTTGGGAAGATGCTCAATGGAATGATATTTGGTGTTCAACACCATGTGTAGCTCCGGCTATAACTAGCCATCCTGTTGATGTTTCAATTAATGAAGGTGGTGATGCAAATTATACAGTTACTGCCACAGGTACTGCTACATTAGCATATCAATGGCAGGAAAGTACGGATGGAGGTACCATCTGGAGTGATATTTCAAATGGGGGAACCAATCCTGCCTATTCAGGAGCAACAACATCTTCACTAACATTAACAAATGTTCCTTTAACTTATGATACTTACGATTATCAATGTGTAGTAACCAATGCTTGTGGTACTACAACTTCTAATTCTTCTAATTTGGCTGTTAGTCTATTTTTAATATGCGGAAATCCTACTACTATTGTGGATGTAACAAATGGCACAACAGGCGAAACATGGATGGACAGAAACCTCGGTGCTTCACAACAGGCAATAGCATTCGACGACTACAATGCTTATGGCACCTTATTCCAGTGGGGACGTTTAAGCGACGGGCATGAGTGTATTACATGGACATCATCAACAACTTCTGATGGCGCAGAGCAAACAAATGAAACATCAACTAATAGTTCAAACGATGATCCTGGACATAGTGATTTTATTCTTGAACCAAATTCACCATATGACTGGCGTTCCCCTCAAAACGACATTCTTTGGCAAGGTTTAAGCGGAACAAACAATCCATGTCCAAGCGGTTACCGTTTGCCTACTTATACCGAATTGGACAACGAACGGGCAAGTTGGTCATCACAAAATAGTAATGGAGCATATGGGAGCGCTTTAAAACTAGTTGTTGCCGGATACCGTTTCTACAGTGATGGTTCGTTAGTATTTACCGGTAGCTATGGTCAATATTGGAGTTCTACGGTTAACGGTATTAGCTCAGACTGCCTCTATTTTTACGGTAGTGGTGCCAATATGGTAGGTTTTAGTCGTGCAGACGGCTTTTCTGTTCGCTGTATTAAGGATTAATTAAAATTTTATTATTATGAAAAAAACAGTACTCTTTTTATTTTTATGTTTTCCCTTAATAAATTTTGCACATTCGGGAGATACAATAAATGTATTGCAAGGAACAATCCCAACTATTGATGGAACAATTTCTCCCGGCGAATGGAGTGATGCTGCTACTTATACATATCAAGCAGGTTTATCTGGTAATATAATTACTGTTACTTTTTATGTAAAACATAATGGGACAGATACTTTATATATTGCGCAAAAAATGCCAAATATGTTGAGTGGCGATAGAAATTTAGTTTGGCTTGATACTTACAATAATGGAGGAACATCTCCTAAAACAGATGACTATATGCTTAATAAGTATCATTGTGATGGTTCTCCAACAATTGAGGAAAAAGGCACAGGTTCTTCTTGGAATATAGTAACACAAAGTGGATGGATAGAAGCTTTAACAGGATATGATTGGAATAGTAATGTTGGACAAATCGAATTTGCAGTTTCTTTTTCAAAACTTGGTATTACACAAGGTGTTATGAAAACTATTGGTTTTGGAATTGCTTTTGGAGAACTGCAATATCCATATAATCCATCAGTTATATGGAGTTGGCCAGCAAATAGTAATTACATAAATCCTAATTCTTGGGCAGATTTGATTTTTTTCGACCCACAAACCAGCGTCAATACAAATGAAAAAGAATATGATATACAATTATTCCCAAATCCTAATAATGGTAATTTTACTATAAATGGAAAAGCAATTAAATATATTGAAGTTTTGAATGAAACAGGACAGATAGTATTATTAAAACACAATAATAATGAAAATGATAGTCAAGTAATCATTGATTTAAACAATCAGAAAAATGGGATATATTTTGTAAAAATAGTAATGATTGAATCAGTTGTAATTAAAAAAATAATAATTAACTAGTAAAACAACTAATGAATAATAATAATATAATATTTATAATAACAGTTATATTTATTTATCTGTTTTCTTCACTCTTTTTGGGAATTAATCGAGGTTTTAGTCAAAATCTTGGAATAAACGAACCAAATCCCGATAATTCAGCTTTGCTTGAAATGACCTCAAGCGAAAGAGGCTTGCTTATACCACGTATGACAACAGTCCAAAGGGATGCCATTGCATCACCTGCACAAAGTTTGTTAATTTACAATATAACAGACATGTGTTTGCAAATTTGGGAAGATGCCCAATGGAACGATATTTGGTGTTCAACACCATGTGTAGCTCCGGCTATAACTAGCCATCCTGTTGATGTTTCAATTAA
>Ga0307990_1000679_pt1 | contig 29455 bp, 24 predicted proteins | sample EllFjometagen129_FD_203168 | JGI IMG/M metagenome (GOLD analysis project Ga0307990, IMG submission 203168) | Marine microbial communities from Ellis Fjord, Antarctic Ocean - #129 | ecosystem: Environmental > Aquatic > Marine > Unclassified | place: Southern Ocean | collected 2014-10-08
TACAGCCGTTCAAAAAGCTTGCATTCATCTGTACGGTCTGACCAAAAGAGTGAAAAAGGGGCAGGCTGATAACATGGATATCATCTTTCTTAAGACTGCATAGATCACGACTGGCAATCGCGTTCATGACCATGTTGGAGTGCGACAACTCAGCCCCTTTTGGAAAACCGGTAGTTCCAGAGGTATAGAGAATGACCGAGGTGTCGTCGGAATTGGTGGCCACCGATTCAAACTCAGCTGACTGCGGAGCCATCATCATGCCCATGGTTTCAGCTCCGGCAATCGGGGACGGTGCAGCCGGATCAGCGGTTATAAGCCAGAAATGTTCACATGAGTCAACCTCTTGAAACGCCTTAAAACCATACTCACCCATCGGCAGTTCCGGTGTACCCTGAAAACAGAAAAAGGCTTTGGCATCACAATCTTTTAGATAATAAGCAATCTCTCGACTTTTCGACAACACACTAATCGGCACAACCACTGCCCCGGCTTTCAAGATAGCATAGTAGACCATCGGAAAATAAGGCAGATTCAGACAACTGACTAGCACTTTATCACCCTTACCGACACCAACGGCAACCAGACCATTAGCGATCTTGCAGCAAAAAGTATCAAGCTGAGAGAAAGTAATCTTTTGTTCAGCAAAGATAATTGCCACTTTATCAGGGTTTTCGAATGCGCTGTAATCTAAAACTGATGCGAGGTTAAGCATATTAATACTCCTGTAAAGAATTTAATGATTTAAGCACTTACTAATGAAATTTTACGCAAAAGGGTTAAGACTTTTCATGCCACTACGAAGCTCACGAAGGGTTTTCTTCGCGCCCTTCGTGTCTTTGTGGTAAATACATAGAAAACCTTTTTTACCAGGCTTTTTCGTAAATCTCTTTGAAATCAGCCAGAGAATAGAGAATCGGATTAGCGCCGCAGGCAAGGTCGGCCGCCGCATGAGCGACCAACTCAGGAATGTCGTCCTGGCTGATTTGGATCCGACAAACATCAGCCAGATCGGTGACCGTTTTAGGTACCCCGATACCATCCATCAGGATTTTAACAGCTCTGATGGCCTTATCAGCTGCAACATCGCTGCTTAACCCGGCCGTATCAACCCCCATAGCCTGAGCAATTTCCGCTAGAAGCTCGGTAACCGCCGGCTTATTTTTTTGCATAACATAAGGCAGCATAATCGCGTTGGCATTGCCATGGGGCATACTGTAAATTGCCCCAAGTGCGTGGGCCAGGGAGTGAGCATTGCCCAGCTGGGCACTGTTAAAGGCAAGACCGGCGCTGTATTGGGCCTGGCACATTATGTCACGGGCTTCCAAATCATCACCATTTTCTACGGCTCGAGGTAGAGCTTTAGCAATCATTTTAATCGCCCCCAAAGCCAGACCTTGAGCGTAGGGAGTTGTAAGCTGGGAAGTATAGGCTTCGATCGCATGAGTCAGAGCATCCATCCCGGTCCCGGCCGTAATATGGGGCGGCATAGAGCGGGTCAGTAAGGGATCGTTGACAGCCACGATAGGCAGAAGTTTAGGGTCGACAATCGGGGCTTTGAGATGGCGCTCAGGATCAGAGATAACCGACACCACCGTGGCCTCAGCACCGGTTCCCGAGGTAGTGTTAACCGCAACCAGCACCGGAATGGGCTGCCAAACCCCGAAGAGCCCCATATAATCGATAATAGAGCCGGGATTATTGACCATCACCCCGATTGCTTTGGCACAATCATGGGGGCTTCCACCGCCCAGTGAAACCAGGCAATCACAACCCTCTTTGCGAAAAATTTCGAGACCTTCCTCAACATTGGCAACCGTCGGGTTGGGCTGAGTTCCGTCATAGACCACATATTCAAAAAATTTAGCATCCATAGCATCTTTCAAGATATCGAGAATACCCGCGCCAATAACCCCCTTATCCGTAACAATCAAAGCCTTTTTCAAACCCATGGCAGCCAGATTATCGGGCACCAGCCGGTGACAACCCTCTCCCATCAAAGCAATCGGCGGAGCAAAAGCCATTTTTGTATTACCCAGAATCTTAAGAATGATACCGGTATGGTTATGAACCTGATCAAGGGTCTCTTCCGAGACATCAAAGACCGTATTGTGTGGAGGCAGGGCTTCTTTAGTCATCCATTCCGGCAGGCGATCATCTTTAGCCGTAAAACCAGCCTTCAGGTTAAAGTCCCGCTCCATTCTTAAAATACGGATACCAAAGGCGGCAAAGGTGTTCTCGTTAAAGCCCAATCCCGTAAAAGCGCTCATGCTTTCCAGGATATATTTAACAACTTCCGGTTTATCGATAGAGGCCATACCTAGAAAAAGGCAGAATCCGGTAGCATCAAAGGCCGCGGCACTGATCTGGGCGACCGCTGAGGGCAGGAGCTGGTTTTCCGCATCCAGGGGCTCGGAAGTCGGCTCCAATCCGAAAAGATGGTTACCCAGCGTAAACCCGGCAGTATGATCAGCCCCCATGGTTGAAGTGGCATAGGTAACCCCCATCCCCTTTAAAGAACGGGGGTCGTAGGCGGCCATCGCCTGACCTTTGACGACCGGAGCCCGCTCGACACCAAAATGTTTAGCCACGGTGGCCGTACCGGAACCTAAAAGACGACCTTTTTCGCTACCCTTGCCAATCTCGGTCAAAAGTTCGAGAACGCCATCGGCGTCACCAAACTCCAACTCCCCGGCTTCCATAAGAACGCCCATAGTACAGCCAGTCTCCATGGTGTCGGTACCAAAATCATCATTCATCCGATCCATCCGGGCAATTGCATCAAGATCGGCGATACCACAATTGCCGCCATGGGCCCAGAGGGTTTCATACTCCGGCTGCTTGGTAACAAAATTACCGTCTTTATCATTGAAAGTGCCGGAACATTTTATAATACAACCATTATGACAGGCGTGGGTCGCGGCCCCTTTACCACCACGCTCCTCCTCGAGGGCTGCCAGGATTGGGCCGTTAATGGCGGCAGACTGCTCAAACTGCCCCTTAGAACAGTTGTAAGCCGGAAAGCCACCGGCCTGGTTGGTAATATCCATCAAAATAGCAGTCCCAAAAGCGGGCAAACCCTGACCGGTCATCTCCGAGGCCTTAACAGTTTCCACCAACTTACGGTTCGCCTCTTTAAAGGCTTTGGGAGCAACCGGTTTACGCAGGGACGTCCCTTGGGGATCGACAACAATAACCTTAATCCCTTTGGCTCCCATAACGGCGCCGACCCCACCCCGACCAGCATGCCGGGTAGGCCGAAAATCGGTGTCCGTAAAAGCTATTGTCGAATTGCTCAAGCCCTGTTCACCGGCCGGGCCGATACTGATCATGGCAATCTTGTCTCCATATTCAGCTTTTATTTTTTTGGACAGATCGTAATTCCCTAACATCCTATATTGATTACATAGAGTAAGCCTTACACCACACTTGTCGATTTCAACTTTATAGAGGTCATCACTTTTCCTTTCGCCCTCTAAAACCACAGCCGCAAAGCCCAACCGAGCCAGGTACTGGGAAGCCTGGCCCCCGGAATTGGCCTCTTTAATCCCCCCGGTTAACGGGCTTTTACAGCCTACCGAAATGCGGCCAGAAGTGGTCGCCGCCGAACCGCTCATCATTCCCGGTGCCAAAACCAGTTTATTTTCTGATCCCAGAGGATCACACTGCGGGGGTACCTCTTCCCAGATCATGGTGGAGGTCAGAGCCCGACCACCAAGGCCGGAATAACGACCAACCGGAACAACTGTCACAGATGGACCACCCATATCTCCGACATTAATTCGTAAAATATTTTCCATTTCGATTCCCCCTGCCTCCCCCCAGCCACTTAATCCCTAAAAATCAAGCATACCAAAGGAAATTAAAAGTATGAAAATCGGTACAATGCAAAACAACAAAAGTTTCAACTGACGCAACAAATATGCCACAGGTCAGGATGTGGTGCCTAGATCCTATTATCCACAAGCTCTCCAAATCCGAACTCAAACAACCAGATCAGACATCCCGTTATTATTTAGGAAATCAACATATACTCCAAATAAGGGTTTCAACATCGGAACCAGCTTCATAACCCCTCCAAGATTCCCGGCCGTACGAATCTCGCCCGTGGCGGTTGCCATCAAAAGATTAACTTTGCCCAGCCAAAACATATGGGAAGTATCAGCCGACATCATCAATTTAACCTTGGGCTCCATACCATCCGGCCATTGTCCGGTGTAGACTTTTATTTTATTACCACTAGCATCCAGTAGAATTTTACCCTCAGGATCAGAATAATACAAACCCAGCAACAGGTTGGTATTCAAGACCTTACGCTTAATATCGGGCAACTCTTCCAAAGACCCAAACAAACCCGCAATCCCATCATACAACTGCTCAATATCCGTGATATACTTACCCAATTAAAGCCTCCTTTACGAGCTCTTAATAAGCCCAAATTTAGAAAGTTTTCGAAAAAATGTACGCCGCGGGAGCCCTAAACTCAAAGCTGCTTTTTCCCGGTGCCACTGGTACTTCTCCAAAGCCTGCAAAAAAACTCTTTTTTCAAATTTTTCAAGCTGCTCACGGTAATTGAGACTGTCTTCATCACATTCCACCTGCATAAGATTGTTATCCACGGTGCCTTCCCCAACCTGGCTTGGGGAATCCATAAAATCAAGTTTGCGAAGCGTTATATAACGGTGAATAGTATTTTGCAATTCACGAATATTGCCAGGCCATTGATGGTTGTACATGGCGTTCTGGGTTTTCAGCGGCAGGGGTAGAGGGGTCGCTTTCTCATTGCCGCCATACTCTTTCATAAAGTGCTCAATCAACAAAGGGATATCCTCTTTACGTTCACGAAGCGGGGGAAGGGTTATCGGAATTATATGAATCCGGTAGAAAAAATCTTCGCGCATAAGTCCCGCTTTGACCAGCTCCTGGAGATTACGGTTGGTGGCGGCGATGATACGCACATCAGGATACTCGGGCGCATTAGCACCAACCGGCATATAGCCACCCCCTTCTAAAGCCCTGAGCAGTTTGACCTGATTGTTCAACTCTAACTCTCCGAGTTCATCTAAAAACAGGCTCCCCTTGTCGGCCTGCCTGAGGAAACCCCCTTTATCACGAACGGCTCCCGTAAAAGCCCCTTTCTTATAGCCGAAAAATTCACTTTCAAAAAGGTTCTGAGGAATAGCCCCACAGTTTACCGCGACAAAGTTATATTTCTTGCGCCGACTATTGTCATGGATAGCGCGGGCAACCAGCTCCTTTCCGGTTCCTGATTCGCCATAGATAACAACATTGGCATCGGTAGTTGAAGCATTCAAAATAAGCTCGTAAACGCCCTGCATTGCCGGGCTTTTACCAATGATATTATTGAATTTGTAGCGATCCTTTATATTGGAACGAAGCAGGAGATTCTCATGACGAAGATTTTTTTCACTCTCCTGCAGAGCCTCTCGCAGACGTCTCTGCTCGGTAATATCTGAGATAATTCCCTCAACATAATCAAGGTTTCCGGTTGTATCATAGATTGGCCGGGCGTGCATAGAAACCCAGACCCGGCTCCGGTCTTTACGATAGAACTCGACCTCAAAGCCATTGACTGCATTTTTTTCTCTAAGCAAGCGTGAAAACTCTATGCGTTGGCCCGGTTCGACGTAAAGATCACGCTGCACACTTTCAATACTTTTTCTCATGTCCTCGCGAGATTCATAACCAAGAGTCTTGGCAAAGGAGGAATTGACGCTGATTATTTTACCATCATTAGAAACTTGAAAAATACCCTCAACTGCATTTTCAAAAATACTGCGATATTTTTTTTCAGCTTTTTTAACTTCATCAAATAGCCTAGCATTTTCAATCGAGATCGCAATTTGGGAAGAGATAATTTTCAACATCTCCAATCTCAAGACAGTAAACGCCCCGGTAAGCTGATTATTTTCGAGATAGGAGATCCCGACCATCTTGGCTTTGTGAAGAATTGGCACACATAAAATGGATTTCGCTTGCCGACTTCGAATATATGAGTCTTCAGCAAAACGGGGATCAACAAAAGCATTCTCCAAAACAATAACTTCAAGGGTTTTAGCCACATACTCGACAATTGAAGTGGAGATCACCTCATCTTTATATGAAGTCGGGGGCCTGACGACAACCGTACCACTTTCAGCAGAGCCCCTGGCAACGACCAGAAAATCACCCTCAGATTCGAGAAGCAGATGGGCGCTTTCGGCACCGGCATTTTCGATCATTATATTGATCAACATTGAAAGCAGTTTATCAAAGTCGATTTCACTGGAAATCGCCTGAGAGGCTCTTATCATGGTTGCAATATCAAAATCTTTCATATGGGGCATCGAAATTAACCTCGACTATTTTTAAATATTAAGCGCATCAACAACTCAGCAAAACAAAACCACAAACATTAACGAGATAAAAAAGGCGCATGTCGTGTCACTTATGGCACAATACACCATTCCCCAATAAAAGCAAGAGAGTAAACCGTTCCACCGAGAAAAAAGGGTCAATAGTGGCACTATTAAATACAAGGCCCAGAACCTCGAAACTTTAAGATTAAGTTCCAACCATGATTCACACTCTAAAATTTTCTACACCCAGACCTTAAGCAGGATACTTAAAAGAAGTTGGCGCCACCAACCCAAGCCGTCAATACGAACGTTATATGCGATAAACAAAAAATGCAAGTTGGCGAAAAATACGCGACTGGGAAAATTAAAACGGCATGCATGTTGCAAAATTAGAATTTTTTCATTCTTCTAAGTTGCAAAAATTAGAAAATTGTTTTATGAGTATCAAGATGACCGCAAATGCATATATGCAAGCACGGTTTCCATTATACAGTTTTAACTTTCAAGGAGGAGAGGTTATGAGGCAAGAGCAATTTGGCAAAAGAGTGTTTCAGAAGTTCATGGTCAGCTATTTGATCATGGTGTTTGCGGGGCTATTGGCTTTCAGCCCGCAAGCCCAGGCGTTCACAGCCTTTGAAAATGATGCAGTCAGAATCCAACTTGACTCCACCATCTCCTACGGCTTGATGTGGCGCGTCGAGAATCGCGACAAAGATATTCTCGGCTTAACCAAAGGCGGCACTAAACACTCTAATAATTATGATGACGGCAACATGAACTATGACACCGGACTCATCAGCAACGCTCTGAAAATAACTTCAGACCTTGATATTGACGCTGGCTGGATCGGCGCATTTGTCCGCGCCACAGCGATGTATGACTATGAAAACGAAAAAGGTGACCGAGATTATTACGACCTCTCTTCAGACGCTAGAGATGCGGTCGGCAGATACATTGACCTCCTTGACTGTTATCTCTGGATTACTAACGAAGTGGCAGGAATGCCCTTTCAGATTCGCATAGGTGACCAAATTGTAAGTTGGGGTGAATCGACTTTTATCCCAAACAGTATTAATTCGATCAACTCCGTTAACGTTTCTAAATTCCGGGTACCAGGCGCCGAGTTAAAAGAAGCCCTGACTCCTGAAGGGATGATCTTTGCCACGATCAACCCGACTGATAACTTCTCCATCGAAGCTTTCTATGAGTATGATTGGGAAGAGACCAAACTCGACCCCTCGGGCACCTATTTCAGTGGGGCTGATTTTATCGGAGAAGGCGCCGAAAAACTGATGCTGGGTTTTGGTGCGGTCCCAGATATGAAAGATGCGTCGATAGAAGACACATTTATGGGTGTCCCCAGAGGCAAGACTGAAAATGCCGACAGTCAGGGTCAATATGGTGTAGCCTTAAGATATTATTCCGAGGCCCTCCATAGTACCGAGTTCAGTTTCTACGCCATGAACTATCATAACCACCTCTTTAATATGCATGTGCAAACTGGGGATATGGCAGCTCTCCAACAAGCTGGCGCCAAGGCTGCAGCTGCGGGACAAGCGGCTGCAATGGCGGTCTACCAGAAGGCCGGGGTTGCCCCCGGCACTAACCCGGCTGTAGATGCGCTGGCTGCAGCGACAGGCAAAGCCACCGGAAACGCTGTCGCTGTCGACGCCTACGCCAAAAGCTCTAGATACTATACCGCTTATGAAGAAGATCTGGATCTCTATGGTGTAGCTTTCAACACCGAAGTCGCCAGTATCGGCTGGCAGGGTGAAATATCTTATCGACCTGATGCACCTTTGCAGATCGACGATCTCGAGCTCCTGCAAGGCTTTCTCTCCCCGCTGAATCCAGTCTATGGCCAAACCGGTCAGTTGGGACAGATAATGCCCGGTGATCTCATTAAGGGCTTTATTGAAAGGGACATTGTTCAGGTACAAACAACCTTAACCTATCTTCTACCTCCAATCTCCTGGTTGGGCTCAAAGGGTGGTGCGATCATCGGCGAAATCGGCTGGGAGCATATCTGCAGCATGCCGAGCAAAAACAAACTCCGTCTCGAAGGCCCGATGACCTCAACTCCGGGTGGAGCTGCGGGAGCGGTTGCCCTCGGTCAACCACAAGAGAGTTCGAGTCATTTTGCCGATGCCGATTCCTGGGGTTACCGGATTCGGGCCAAGCTTGACTACTTTAATGTCATTGGCCCAATCGGGTTTTCACCTCGCATTGCCTGGTCACATGATGTTGAAGGCGTAAGCCCATTAGGCGGGCCCTTCCTCAACGACCGGAAAGCTGTAACCTTAGGCCTTACGGCGAACTATCTTTCGTCCTGGACAGCTGATGTAAGCTATACCAACTATTTTGGTGCCGACGCTTACAACGCGATTAACGACCGGGATTTCATCGGCCTTAACGTAAAATACAGTTTCTAATATAAAGGAGAAATAATATGCGAAAAACCATTGGAATTATAACTGTTCTACTGTTCACCATGATGCTTTGTGCATCTGGAGTTCAGGCTAAAATTTCGGCCGCAGATGCGGCCCGGTTGGGAAAAGACCTCACTCCCGTAGGCGGCGAAAAAGCCGGAAATGCCAAAGGTACAATCCCGGCCTGGAATGGCGGAATCACTACCCCACCCACCAACTACAAACCCGGCGACCACCACCCAGATCCTTTCGCCGACGACAAAGTGCTTTTCAAGATCAACAAGGCCAATATGGCAGAATACGTCGACCAGCTTACAGAGGGGCATAAAGCCCTGCTCGAAGCTGACGAGAACTATTTTCTCAATGTCTACCCGACCCACAGAAGTGCCTCATTTCCGCAGAGAATCTATGATGCGACCGAACGGATCGCCCAGAACGCAACCTTGAGCGAAGATGGCAACGGCATTTTGAATGTGGGAGAAGGCATTCCTTTCCCGATCCCTGAAAATGGCTTGGAAGCGATCTGGAACCACCTGGTTCACTGGCGTGGGGTTTGTATTGACCGCACCTTTGTCTACTCACCAGTAACCAGAGGTGGAAGTTACAACCTTGGCAAAGAGAATACGAAGGTTCGCTGGCAGTACTCTCTTCCAGGAATGACTGACGAAAAAATGGACAATGTAATTTTATATTTCCTGATGGATTTACTGGGACCGCCAAGAGTCGCCGGACGCCTGCTGGCAGTCCATGACACCTTGAACCAAAGCAAAGAAGCACGTAAAGCCTGGACCTATAACCCAGGGCAACGCCGTGTCCGCCGGGCCCCCCAGGTGGCCTTCGATACCCCCGGCACCGGCTCTGACGGCTTACGGACGATGGACGATTACGAGATGTACAACGGCAGCCCCGAGCGTTATGAATGGAAAATTCTGGGCAAAAAAGAGATGTACATCGCCTACAACAGTTACAAGCTTCACAGCGACCAGTTAAAATATAAAGATATTATTCAACCGGGACACTACAACCCAGATTATCTACGCTATGAGCTCCACCGGGTCTGGGTCATAGAGGCCAACCTGAAAAAGGGCACCCGTCATATCTACAAAAAAAGGGTTTTCTACCTTGACGAAGACACTTGGGCCGTGGTTGCTACGGACAAATATGATAATCGTGATCAACTGTGGCGTTTTTCGGAAGCTTTCGTCATGAACTATTATGATTTGCCTTGTTCCTGGAGTACATCTGAAATTCATTACGACCTATCGGCAGGACGTTATGTTTTCTACTACCTCGATAACGAGGAAAAAAACACCTACATCTTCACAGAAAACTTTCCGGTAGAAGACTTTTCACCAAGCGCCTTGCGACGGAGCGGGAAACGCTAAATTATCACTCATGATAAAAAACCCCGTCCTGCCAAAATTGTAGAGACGGGGTTTTTTACAGGAAAAAAATGATCTTTACAGGTAATTACACTATCAAAACCAGGGGTTTTTCTGTCCTGTGTTTATACTTATTGGCGTTCTTGGTTATAACATCCGGCTCAAGCCTAGCCGACCAGACCGAGAAACCTGCCCTTTTGATGCCGCGAGCCGCAAAGTCGCTAATTCTCGATCTCACAAATGCTGGACAACGCCTTGTTGCTACTGGTTGGCGCGGACACATTCTCATATCTGATGATGATGCACAATCGTGGCAACAAGTTGAATCTCCGACCAGAAACATGCTCACCAGCGTTTATTTTTCCGACCAACAGCGAGGCTGGACGGTAGGCCATGGCGCGGTAATTCTGGAAACTGAAGATGGCGGCCAAAACTGGAAGCTTTTGAGTGCCGCCCCAGAAGAAGAGAGACCGCTCTTTGATGTTATCGTAACCGATAATTTTGGTTTTGCCATTGGTGCCTATGCTAAGTTTATGACGACCATAGACGGCGGTAAGAACTGGACACCCAAAGAATTTGTTATTGAAAAAGATGCAACCCAGGATTTGGATGATGAAGAGTCCATGCCCTTTGATTTTCACCTTAACGGAATTGCCCGAAGTGGCGCCGGGATTTTATATATTGCAGCTGAAGCGGGTTATCTTTTTCGTTCGGATAATAATGGTGAGACCTGGAAAGAGTTACCATCTCCGTATGGAGGATCTTTTTTCGGAATTTTACCGCTGGGGGGTGAAACCCTGCTGGCATACGGTTTGCGAGGCCACATTTTTCGATCTACAAATGGGGGAGATTGTTGGGAGCAAATCGAGACCAAAACCACGGCCCTGCTCACCGATGCCACTCAACTACCTAACGGAACCATCGTGGTTACAGGCATGGCTGGAGTTATTCTAACCAGTTCAGATGGCGGTGTAAACTTCACTCTGCAACAGCCCGACCGGGTTTCCCTGACATCTATTGCAATCACCAAGGCTGGCACCATTGTGGTTGCCGGGGAGAAAGGTTTTAAAACCTTGCCCAAAAACCTATATCAAAAATCTACCCCATCTGACGCCGACGAAAGTCAACAATAAGTCTAATAAGATTTAAAAGATTACACCAACTCTCTTTCTTTTAAACAGATTCCTGGTTCCTGATTTCGAATCTACTCTCTAAACTAATAGGCTATTTAACAATGTTTTCTCGTTTTATCCCTGCTGCCGAAACTCTCATTTTTCGTAACCGGCTTCCTATCATCATCATTTTTGGTCTGATAACCCTTTTCATGGGCTATTCTGCCAGCAACCTGAAAATTGATGCTGGGTTTACCAAACTTGTGCCGATGGAGCACGAGTTCATGCAGACTTATGTGCGGCACCAAAAAGAGTTTGGCGGAGCCAACAAGGTTCTCGTCGCTCTGGCACCTAAATCGGGAGACATCTTCACACCTGAGTTTTTTAACGCAATCCAGAAAGTAACTGATGAGATCTTCTTTCTGCCCGGGGTTGATCGCAGCCGGGTAATCTCAATTTTCACCCCTAATGCCCGGTTTACTGAAGTAACAGAGGAGGGTTTTGCTGGGGGATCCCTGGTCCCAGCAGACTTTGCCCCGAACCAGGAATACTTGGAAATAGTACGCAACAATCTCCTTAAGTCAACCCATGTCGGCCGCCTTGTCGCTAATGATTTTACCGCAGCCCTTATCAAAGCCGACTTAATGGAGATCGACCCTCAAAGTGGAAAAAAGTTAAACCTTCTCGAAGTTGCCCAACGCCTGGAAGAAATTCGCGAAAAATACCAGAATGATAACTTGGATGTTCACATCATCGGCTTTGCCAAAGTTATGGGCGACATGACCAAAGGGGCCGCCCGCGTCGTGCTCTTTTTCGGTGTAGCCTTTTTGATAACCGCCCTGCTCGTTTTCTTTTATACCCTATCAGTACGCCGCACAGCGGTTCTTTTAGGAGTTGCCCTGATTGCCGTAATCTGGCAGCTTGGCCTATTACCAATTTTAGGTTTCGGCATCGACCCTATGGGTATTTTAGTCCCATTTCTGGTCTTTGCCATCGCCGTAAGCCACGGCATTCAAATGGTCAGCGCCAACTCGGCCGGACTCTTTTCCGGGAAATCACCACTTGAGGCGGCAAAAAACAGTTTCAGTTCACTATTGATTCCCGGCCTGACGGCCCTGGCTACCGACACCATCGGCTTCGCCACCATTTTCCTGATTAAAATTCGTATCATTCAAGAGATGGCAATGACTGCCGGGATCGGCGTGGCCGTCATCATTCTAACCAATCTTATTCTCTTACCGGTAATTCTCTCGTATGTCAGCGCCAACGAAAAATACCGCCAGAAACTGAAAAGAAAGGCCACTTTATTCGAGCCTATCTGGCGTAGACTTTCAGCTGTCGCCAGCCGTCCAGTAGCCACCATAATTATCGGTCTATGCCTGATCCTGGCCCTTTTAGGAGCCTGGAAAGCCAGCGACATCAAGATTGGTGATACCCAGGCTGGAGTACCAGAACTAAGACCCGATTCACGCTATAACCTGGACACCGCTTTTATTACGAAAAAGTTCTCTATCGGGGTCGACATCCTTTCGATTTTCGTTGAGGGCTGTGAAGCGGACGCCTTTATCGATTGCAACAGCTTAACAGAACTGGATGAATTTGAGTGGTATCTGGCCAATGTCGAAGGAGTCAATTCAACCATAAGCATGGCCAAATATCTGCGCTTTGCCAACGCCGGTTGGAATGAGGGCTCTCCCTTCTGGCGCGTAATCCCCACCAACGAACCCTCTATTGCCAGTTGCCTTATTTCTATCAGTAGCTCGAGCGGACTCATGAACGCTGATGCCAGCGTTATGCCAATCTATCTTTTCACTAAGGACCATACTTCAGAAACCATCACCAATATTGTTACAGCAGCACGCAAATATAGAGAAGATAACGCCTGCCGTTGCAAAGATCTGAAATTTTCCCTGATGGGTAACAATGTCGGCGTCATGGCGGCTACCAACGAAGAGGTTCAAGCTTCGCAGACCCCGATTCTACTTTACGTTTATGGAGCAGTTATTCTTTTTTGTTTGATTGCCTTTCGTTCGATCCGGGCCGTAATCTGCATACTCCTTCCCTTAGCCCTGGTCTCCCTGTTAGGTTATGCCCTGATGGCAATTTTAGGAATTGGCCTGAAAGTCAACACCTTACCAATTATCGCCCTCGGAGTCGGGGTTGGGGTTGACTACGGTATCTATATATACGCCAGCTTCAAATCTGCCCTGCAAAAAGGAGAATCCTTTCGCAAAGCCTATGAGAAAACCCTGGATATTACCGGGAACGGAGTTCTGGTTACAGCCTTCAGTCTGGCCATCGGGGTTGCCACTTGGATCTGGTCGCCGTTGCAGTTCCAGGCCGACATGGGGATTCTGTTAACTTTCCTCTTCCTCGTCAATATGCTTGGCGCCGTATTTGTCCTGCCGGCTCTGGCCGCCTGGCTGCTTAGAGGAGAAAACACCCAAAAGGAAGCATAGGAAGCCAAACTGGTCTAAAAGATTAAAGGGTTAAAAACTCTTCAATCTTTATTCTTCAAAAATGGCTGTCTTTAATCAATAAAAGACCCGAACCGGCAAATGAATTTGTCGGCTCGGGCCTTTTTTAAGTTTTTCGGGTAATTCTCTTTTATCAGATGTATAATCCCCCGTTACAGGAAATGACCTGACCGGTGATGTAGGCAGAATCAGTACTGGAGAGGAATTTGACCAGATTGGCAACATCCTGAGGCTTACCGGCACGCCCTAAAGGGATACCGCTGACAATCAACTTTCTAATATCGTCCGGAATAAACTCAGTCATCGGGGTTTCAATAAAGCCCGGAGCAATGGCATTAACCGTAATTTGATACCTGGCCAGTTCACGGGCCAGGGTTTTTGTTATACCGATAACCCCGGCCTTGGATGCGCCATAGTTGACCTGCCCCACGTTTCCGGTAAGGGCGGGGTTACCGATGTCAGGTTGACTATCCGGCCGGAGCCTTGTTCCTTCATCATGGAGGCCGCCGCACGGATACAGTAAAAGACCCCTTTAAGGTTAACATCCATAACCTGATCCCACTCCTGATCGCTCATTTGCAAGAGCATCTTGTCCCTGGTAATGCCGGCGTTATTCACCAAGATATCGAGGCCGTTGAACTCTTTTTTAATCCTTGAAAATATGGCATCCACATCCTGCCTTACCCCGACACTCCCGCAGCAAACCAGAACTTTTCCGCCCAGATCTTCAATATATTTGGCCAGATTTTCAGCCGTACCGAGGTCAATATCGTTGATTACAACATCGGCCCCGGCTTGCGCCAGCGTCTTGGCGATCGCTTTACCGATCCCTCTGCCACACCCGGTGACCAGAGCAGTTTTACCGGATAATGATTTGTCTATCATAGCATCCTCCTCTATTTCGGTTCTTTATTGCGTTAATCAATTATACTAAAACTTTAAAATTAGATAGTCAATAAAAAAAATGAACGTTCGTTTGTTTTTTGTTGACAGAGATGAAACTTCCGTGTATGCCGGAAGTATGAAGATTCTGGTTTGCCTTAAACAGGTGGGCAATGATGGAGAGATAAATCGTTTTGACCTCCATGCCCTGGAAGAAGCACTGAGCTTTAAAGAGCAAATTGATCCCCAAGCGTCGCAATCGGTTGCCGTGGACGTGGTCACGGTCGGACCACCTGAATGGACAAAGATCATCCGGCGGGCCTTTGGCTTAGGCGCCGACCGGGGCTGTCATATCGTCACTGAAGATAGCGGCTATGTCTCCTCTTTTGTGACGGCAACCCGACTGGCAGCAGTGGCCGAAAAGAGACAATACGACCTGATTCTGACCGGCATCATGTCGGAAGATATGTTGGCTGGTCAAACCGGCCCGATGCTGGCTAAAATATTGGGACTCCCCTGCGCCACCGGCGTCATAAAAACCAATCTCCCGACCCATGACAATATGATTGAAGTTGAGCGGGAGCTGGAAAACGGCTTTCGCGACCGCCTGGCAATCCGATTACCGGCACTACTAACCATTCAAGCCGGCATCAATACTCCCAGATATCCGCGCCTCTCAAATATGCTGGTCGCCGGCCAGAAAGAGATCACAATCTTAGCTGAAGCCGATCTTTTTCATGAACCGATCGAAGCAAGAGATATCTGTATCGGCCTGGAAAACCCTCAAAAAAGCAGGTCCGGCCAAATATTGGAAGGATCTTTATCCGAAAAAGCGGAACAATTATTCGCCATTCTCAAGGAGAAAGGCCTTCTATGAAGCAGATATTTGTAATCGCAGAGATCTTTGCGGGCCAGATCCGACCGGTCACCTGGGAGTTGATCACCGCTGCCCATACAATAACAGCCAGTCTACCCTCAAAACAGCCCACTCCTGCCATCCATATCATGGTCCCCGCAGATAACCCCGTGCCCTTAGCCGAAGAGATCGCAAAACGGACCGGCATAAATGTCATCGGCCTCCAGATACCTGAACTTAAAGTCTATACCAGCGAGATCTATATCTCTTGCCTTGAACAACTGATGCGGGCAAACCCGCAAATAAGTGACTCTTATCAGAACGTTTTCTTGTCAAAAAACAAGAAAACAACCTGTAAGGCACTAATCAAAACCATGAACCCCTCTCATATTATCATAGCCCACACCGCTCAAGGGCAAGATTTTGCTTTCGGACTGGCCTTGGGGTTAAATGCCGCAGCGATCTCCGGAGTCAACGGTATCCGCTCTGATGTTGAAGGGCTGATCTATTCACGCCCCGCATTTAACAATAACAAAAACATGCTGATTCGCCCGACTCCAAAGCGACCTGTGGTGCTGACCTTGATGCCCGGAATCTTTAAACCGGAAACCTATAAAGAGAAAAAAACAGGCCAGATTGATATCCGCAAAGTCTCTTTTGCGCCCTCAGATTGCCAAAAAGAGCGTGTCCAGTATCTTGAGATAGTAAAAAAAACCTGTGACAATCGGGCCCTGAAAAAGACCAAGGTCATTATCTCCGCCGGCCGCGGTATAAAAGATAAAAAAAACCTAAAATTTGTTCACAAATTTGCCCAATGCTTCTCTTCAGCAACTGTAGGCTCATCCCGTCCTCTGGTTGATATGGGCTGGCTCGGCTATCAACATCAGGTCGGCGTAACTGGCGCTACGGTCGCACCCAAACTCTATATCGCCTGCGGCATCTCCGGTTCATCCCAACACTTAGCCGGGATCAAAGAGGCCGAGTTCGTAATCAGTATCAACAAAAACCCGGAAGCCCCCATATTTCGCCACTCAGATATCTGCATTAGTGCAGATGTGGTTGAATTTATAGAAACTTTTTTGCAGAAAAGAGGAGATACCAGTGGATTTCACAATATCAGATAAGATTCAAACTATTGTAGGAATGATCAGAGAGTTCGTCGAGGCGGAGCTTATCCCTTTGGAGCCGGAATTTCTGGTAAAAGATTTTAAGGAAATCTTGCCGATACTCCGGGAAAAACAGGAGCTCGTTAAAACAATGGAGCTCTGGGCGCCCAATTTTCCAGTTGAGTGCGGCGGCATGGGACTTTCACTGCTGGAGCACGGCCTCGTATCTGAAGCCCTGGGCCGTTCCCCCTTAGGTCATTATGTCTTCTGGTGCCAGGCGCCCGATGCCGGCAATGTGGAGATCCTGCACGCCCACGGAAGCAAAGAGCAAAAACAGCGCTACCTCAATCCTTTAGTCAAGGGGGAGATCCGCTCCTGCTTTGCCATGACCGAAGTAGATATGCCGGGATCAAATCCGGTGATGCTGGAAACCACCGCCGTTAAAGATGGCAACGACTATATTGTAAATGGTCATAAATGGTATACTACGGCAGCCGACGGAGCTGACTTTGCCATCACTATGGCGGTTACCAACCCGGAGGCCTCGACCTATCGTCAGGCCAGTATGATTATCGTGCCGACGAGTACGCCGGGTTTCAACCTGGTTCGCAATATTCCGGTCATGGGCCATGCCGGTAATGATTATTTCAGTCACGGTGAGATTTTGTTTGAATCTTGCCGGGTCCCCCAACAAAACCTGCTGGGGGCTGAAGGGCAGGGATTTGTCATGGCCCAGGACCGCTTAGGCCCGGGTCGAATTCACCACTGCATGCGCTGGCTCGGAATCTGTCAGCGCGCTTTTGATCTCATGTGCAAGCGGGCTAATGAGCGCGTGATTTCGCCTTCTGGAAAAACTCTGGGCAGTCAGCAGACCATTCAAAACTGGATCGCCGAATCGGCAGCGGAATTGCAGGCGGCCAGGCTGATGACGCTTAATTCGGCCTGGCAGATCGATAAAAATGGGGCCTCCAAGGCACGCGATTCGATTTCTATGATAAAGTTTGTCGTCGCTAACACCATGAACCGAATCGTCGACCGGGCCCTTCAGGTGCATGGAGGCTTAGGCATGACCGATGATACCATTCTGGCTTTTTTCTACCGCCACGAGCGGGCCGCCAGGATTTATGATGGCGCCGATGAGGTCCACAAAAGTTCGTTGGCTAAACGGATATTGAAAAACTATCAAAAAAACAAGTAGAACAGAACTGGTAAAATTTGAATGGACTACAAAGAATTTGCAAAACTATATGGAACCTCAAACCGGGATATTGCCCGGGAGGTGTTTTTCAATAATCAAGAGAGCATTCGCATTAAAAAAGAAAAAACTGCGGTCATTAATCTTGAAAAAATCTTTAATGCGGTCTTCAGCATAACCTACAAGAAAGGCTTCCAGGCCATGAGCATGCGGGATTTAAGTCGAGAAACCGGCATGAGTTTAGGCTCCTTATATGCTTACTTCACGGGCAAGGAGAAACTTCTGGGAATTATTCAGACCCAAGGTTGGTCTATCATAAAAGGAAATCTCGAACAGATCTGTGGAACCTATAAAAACACCCGGGAAAAACTAAGAGCCGTAATCAAGGCCCATATATTTCTCTCTGAATTCTTTCGGCCCTGGTTCTATTTTACCTTCATGGAAGCCCGAAACCTTAAAGAAACCGAGTTTGAAACTGTAAAATCCATGGAAGAGTATACCCAGAAAATCCTGACAAATATTCTTACGCTGGGGGAAGAACAAGCTATTTTCAAACCGGCAAACCATGAACTGACCGCCAGCATGATCAAAGCTATGCAACAGGAGTGGTATTTAAAACGTTGGAAATACCGAAAATTAGACGTAACGGCCGATCAATTTGCGCAATATTTAATAGATATAGTGGAAGCTTTCTGCTTGGTTCAAGTACCAGACAGCTGCATCCCTGAAAAAACTTGAGTAAAAACCTAACCCAACCTAACTGTAACTAAAAAATCGCCAAAGCATAAAATAAACTGGTAACGGAGGAACATATTATGCCGGCAACAGACAAGGCCGTAACGGTCAGAACCGGTGAAGAGATCGACCCAATTGCGGTAAAAGAATTTTTACAGGATAACATCGAAGATCTTGCTGGCGATATTTGTATCACCCAGTTTCCCAGTGGTTATTCCAACCTGACATATCTGGTTGAAATGGGGGGACGAGAGATGGTCTTGCGGCGCCCCCCGATTGGCGCTAAGGTCAAGGCTGGCCATGACATGGGACGAGAATATAAGGTTCTAAAAGCCCTCTATCCCGTGTTTCCCTATTGTCCCGAGCCCCTGGCGTTCACGGAAGATACATCAATCATCGGAACCCCATTTTTTATCATGGCTAAATTATCCGGCATCATTCTGCGCAAAGACCTGCCAAAGGGACTCTCTTTCTCTCCAAAGCAGGCCAGAAACTTGTGCCGAAACCTTACAAATCTGCAAGCGGATATCCACAATATTGACGTAAAAAGTTCAGGCCTCGAGTTCATCGGCAAGCCGGCCGGTTATGTTAAACGTCAGGTGGAAGGCTGGAGTATGCGCTACCGTAAGGCAAAAACCGATGACGCCCCGGATTGTGAGACCATTATGACCTGGCTTAAGGAGAAAATGCCGCCCGATACAGACCATCCCACTATTGTCCATAATGATTACAAGTTTGACAATGTCGTGCTCGACCCCGACAGACCGGAAAAGATTATCGGGGTTCTTGACTGGGAGATGACAACCTACGGTGACCCATTGCTCGATCTCGGCAACTCATTAGCCTATTGGGTCGAAGAAAATGACCCGGATTTTATGCAAATGATCCGAAGCATGCCCACCAATATGCCGGGCGCTCTGACCCGACAGGAAATTCTTAATCATTATGAAAATCGTACCGGTCGCAGTACGACTCCGTTTGATTTTTATTACGGTTTCGGCCTGTTCCGACTGGCGGTTATTGCCCAGCAGATCTACTATCGCTATTTTCACAAAATCACTGATAACAAACGCTTCGCCACGCTGATTTTCGCGGTCAATACCCTTGAAAAAACTGCCCTCAAAGTCATTGAATCGTCTGATTTATAATTTTTACAGGCATTTAAAATGAAGGAGAACAGCTATGGAAGATTTCAACCTGACAGGTAAAACTGCAATAATTACAGGGGCCAGCCGAGGCATAGGACTGGCGATTGCACAAAAACTGGCCCAATACGGGGCTCAATGTATCATGGTAAGTCGCAAAGCTGAAAACCTGGAGGCTGCAGCGGCAGGAATCCGGGATCAGGGTCTAAAAGCTGAGGCCATGGCCTGTCACATCGGAAATCCAGATCAGATCAAAGATTTGTACGAAAAAATAGTGAAAAAGTATGGTTCTCTTGATATCCTGGTCAACAATGCAGCCACCAACCCCCATTTTGGCGATATGCTTACAGCCGATGCAGAGATCTGGAACAAGACCCTGGATGTCAACCTTAAAGGCCCATTTTTCATGATCAAATATGCAGTCCCCTTGATGAAAAACAAAGGGGCCATTGTCAATGTAGCATCGGTCAACGCGCTGAAACCCGGAATCTACCAAGGAATTTATTCGGCCACTAAAGCCGCCCTGGTTAACATGACCCAGACTCTGGCTCGTGAATTAGCTCCCAAAGGAATCCGGGTCAATGCCCTGTTACCGGGGCTGACCGATACCAAGTTTGCCAGTGCGCTTATCTCTTCAGAAAAAATTCTCAACAGTGCCTTATCCCAAATCCCCCTAGGTCGTTACGCTCAGCCGGAAGAGATCGCCGGAGCCGTGCTCTACTTGGTCTCTGATGCTGCCTCATTTACAACCGGGGCAAGTATAGTTTGCGATGGTGGAATGTTGGCGTAAATATGACAGTGGGAGTAGCGATGACGAGTGGTAAAATTAAAGTAGAGAGAAAGAATAAGATCGCTTTGGTGACCATGGATTCCGCGTCAGCAAGAGAAATGCGTTTGATGAGTCCATGTTCTTAGCTTTGGAGAATGTTAAGGATGAATTAAAACGAGATCTTCCCAGAGCGATTATCATCACCGGAACTGGGGGAGCATTTTGTGCTGGATTTGATATTAGTCCTGAAAATCCCCTGGTGGCTGATTTCCTGAAGGTGAGTGCAAGCATGGCATCAAAGCATTTATGAAAAAAAAGAAACCCAAATTCCCTGATTGAGTTAAAACTTCTTATCAATATACTAAAGCAGTTGCTGACCAATCGGGTTATTGGGGGATGCAGCTATCATTTTTTCAGCCAGTTCTCCATGGTATAGATACGTCGTTATCATTTTGTCTAAGGTCGTAAAACAAAAGAAATCAGCCGCTTCGTGACTCCCGAACCTGACCAGGTCTACAGATTTACTATTCACAAAATAATTAGAATATAATCAGAATTCATAGACAATAATCGTTTTTCATGACATGATGCATTCGAATTTCGAAATGAGAATACATAAAAATGTCTATATATAATCAAAAATCACGTTCCAAAACTCTTTTTCACGAATTTCACACTTGGGGGGAAGGAACGAGCCTGGCAGGATATGCCGCTCTTATTGAAGCACACAATTTGTCGGTTCCCATACCCGACTATCTTTGTGCTATCGGCACTAAACATAAGAAATATGACAAGGGGCGGTGGCACATTTTCACGCCGCGCCATAAACCGGATGACAGTTTATATAGCCATCTGAGATTTGCCTTGAAGCATGAAGGCGTTGACCTGGCTATTTTAAAAGCTTTATTTGCCACTATTGAGCCAAAAGCCGTTGAAGCTATTGTTCGTTCTGAGCCGACTGGAGCTTACAGTCGCAGGCTTTGGTTTTTGTGGGAATGGCTACTAAAAGTGAAGCTCGATATTAAAGATACAACCACGGGCAATTTTGTGCCTCTGATTAATAATGCTTTGCAGTACCCGGGGCAACCACGCGACTCCCGCCGTCATCGCGTTCGCAACAATTTGCCGGGTACTCGCGGTTTCTGCCCGCTTATCAGGAAAACGGCTAAGCTTGAGCGCTTCATTGACATGAATTTGTCTCAAACAGCCATTGATCATATCGGAAAAATCCATGCCGATCTTTTGAGCAGGGCGGCAGCGTTTCTGCTACTGAAAGACTCCAAGGCATCCTACACGATTGAGGGAGAAGATCCGCCCCAGAACCGAATTGGACGCTGGGGAAAGATTATTGGTGAAGCCGGACAGCGTCAGCTGAACCTCCAGGAACTGAAATATCTACAAACAATTGTCATTGCCGATAATCGTTTCGTTAAACTCGGATACCGCACGGAAGGAGGTTTTGTTGGCGAACATGATCGCTCAACGGGAGTGCCCATGCCCGATCATATCTCCGCCCGCACTGAAGACCTGGAAAGCCTCCTGTCCGGTCTCATGGAAACCTGCCAGCTTCTTGGTGAAGGCGATTTCGACGCGGTTCTGATGGCGACAGTAATTGCCTTTGGTTTCGTTTTTATCCACCCATTTGAAGATGGTAACGGCCGGATACATCGTTACCTTTTTCATCATGTTCTGGCAGAAAAAGGATTTGTCCCCAAAGGACTGGTTTTTCCGGTTTCCGCAGTCATCCTGGAACGTATTGAGGTCTACCGAAAAACTTTGGAGTATTATTCAAAACCCAGACTTAACCTGATCGAATGGCGACCAACTGAAAGAAATAATGTTGAGGTTTTAAATAATACTATTGATCTATATCGCTATTTTGATGCGACCAGACAGGCTGAGTTTCTCTTCGAATGTGTCGAGGAAACCATTAATAAAACACTGCCTGAAGAAGTAGAATACTTAAAGAGGTACGACCTTCTTAATAACTTCATCAAAAACTATATCGACATGCCAGACAGGTTCGTTGACTTACTAATCCGTTTTCTCAAACAAAACGGCGGTCAGCTGTCAAGACGGGCGCGAGAAAGGGAATTTAAGCAACTGACCGATGCTGAAGCGCTGGCGATTGAACACAAATATGACGATATTTTCGGCAACACATAGGGTCAGACCCCGAACATATCATATATTATCCTCGATTAAAAGACACATGTTTAATATCGTAATAGGATTATTTTTTCAATTCCCTCCTTAAATGCATACACAATTTTTCTACCAACCGGCCCCGTTAGCCGAAGATGCCGACCCCGTAAGCAAAATGAGACATCGGCTAAAATCAAAACCCTTTAACCCGACAGAATCCTAGCAACTGTTGACCAATCAGGTTATTGGGGGCTGTAGCTATCATTTTTTCAGCCAGTTCAGCCGCCTCGGTCAATTTATTCTCGGCCAGGTAGAGGCGGGCCAAAGCCGTTAGATACTGCATGTTTTTCGGTTCAAGCCACCGGCTACACCTCTCTGAAACAAGCCGAAAGCATGCTCTCATCCTTACAGAGATCAATCAATCACGCCCGCACGAGATAGACCCCACAGGATGCATGTTCGATTAGTTCAGCGGAAACGCTGCCCAAAAAGGCTCTCTTTACGGCCCCTTTTCCGGTACTGCCGATAACCAGAAGATCAATGTCACGCTCGTGCACCAGGTGATTAATGGAAGCGGCTGGAGCCCCTTCAACAACTATTGTTTCAAGAGAGATCTCTTTTTCTGCCGCAAGTTTCCTGATCACCAGAAAAGCATCGTCAATAATCTTATGCCAACGATCATCTATTTCACTCTCTGCTGAAACCCCTTTGACAAAAAGGTCGTCGTAGTCCCTGACCCGATCAGCTTTAACGAAAACTGCAAAAAGTTTATTTTTGAACTTACCAGCCTGACATCCAGCCAGCCAAACGGCCTCATGCACAGCTTTGTCGGAAACCGCAGAACCGTCTACGGCAACCATAATCTTCCTCCGGACTCCCAACATCAGTGACTCCTTTCACAAAAGATTAAGATTGACATTTATAAGCCTATCAGGAATCAGGCATGCCATCGAAATGAGAGAAATCGGCCTCAGCCTCCCCCATACCATCTTCGGGAACACCAGAATAATCATCATAACGGGTGTCGACATCCCGAAAGGTGGTAAATTCACCAAAAAATCTCATATTAACCACCCCGGTTGGACCATTTCTCTGTTTTCTTACAAGAATTTCCGCTAAACCGGCATTTTCGGGATTATCTTTATTGTAGACCTCATCGCGATAGACAAACATAATGACATCGGCATCCTGCTCAATCGCTCCAGATTCACGCAGATCTGAAAGTTGCGGCCGTTTATCGATCCGCGATTCAACGCTACGATTCAACTGAGAAAGAGCAACAACCGGAATCTCCAACTCTTTTGCCATCGCTTTTAATGAGCGTGAGATTTCGGAGATCTCCCGCTCCCGGCTCTCGCCATCACCCCGCATCAATTGCAGGTAGTCAACAACGACCATATCGAGACCTTTACCATTTTTCAGACGCCGCGCTTTAGCCCGCATCTCCATCACGGTGATAGCGGCCGTATCATCAATATAGAGAGGCAATTCAGAAACCACAGCTGCGGCTTCTGAAAGGCGCGGCCAATCTTCATCCTTTAAAAACCCGCGTCTGATCGTCTGAGCGTTGATCTCTGACTGGCTGCAGAGCAATCTGGTCACCAGTTGCTCTTTGGACATCTCCAGGGAGAAGAAAGCGACGTGGGTTGAGGTCTCGGGATTGGCCGATGCATTATGGGCAATATTAAGGGCAAAAGAGGTTTTCCCCATACTCGGACGACCAGCGATAATAATTAGATCGGACCGTTGAAAACCACAGGAAAGATTATCGATCCCGGCAAACCCGGTGGGCACCCCGGTAATCGTGGTATTGCTCCGATAGGCCGCATCAATTGCAGCGAAACTGCTTTTTACAATCTCGTCTATCGGGGTTATTTCCGACTGGCTACGCTTGCGGGCAACGTCGAGAATCGATTTTTCTGCATCATCAACCAGCAGATCAACATCTTCAACCTCACCATAACTGCGCTCAACAATATCCGTTGCCGTATTAATCAAACCTCTGAGCAGTGACTTATTCTTGACAATCCGGGCATAGGCCATCAGGTTGGCAGCCGTATGCACATTATCAACTAAAGATGAGAGATAGCCGCTACCCCCGATTTGATCAAGCTTCTGCATCTGTTTTAGATGATCAGCGACAGTAACCAGATCAATCGGTTCATTGTTTTTGGCCAGGGTCAGAATAGTTCTAAATATCTCGCGGTTACCAGGGCGATAAAAATCGTCCTCCCGCACATAGTCAGTAACCTGAATTAAAGCCTCGTTCTCCAGCATAACCCCGCCGAGAAGTGCCTCTTCCGCCATCAGACTTTGCGGCGGTATTCTAAGAGAGTCAGTCGTATCTTTGGGTTTACTCTTTTTTACCATTAACAACCTCTTGCTGGCCCTACGAAAAAAAACGTGGCCCAATATTAATCCTGGCTATCCCCGGCCTGACACCAATCTGGTAACTCTGCGGCAAACCTGAAAAAACATAAACATATCTGCAATGGTTTTTCAACCCCAAAAAGCAGAGTGTTATTTTAATTTAGAAGCTTGGAAACAGTTCAACAACAACTCTCTTAGCTGAAAGTCAAGTTAAACAGATTAGATATGTATAGTAAAAAGAGAAGGAATGAAAGGAAAAGTTGAAGCGCCAGAATCAGGAAAAACTCTAAATATTTTTTTAACCAGTGACGGCCGTTAACTTAATTAAGGCCGTCACTGAAACGTTACTACTATTAAATGACCTCAGTGCTTTCTGCAGAAGGATCCTCTGCAACCTTGTCAGCTTCAGCCAGAACCACATCTTCCTGATCACCAAGCACGACAATGCTGACTTCTGCAACAATCCCCATCTGCACCTTAACCAAGGCTTTGAAATCGCCGACACTCTTGATAGCTTCGGGCAACTCAATCTTGCGCCGGTCAATATCAACTCCGCACGCTTGAATCTTCTCCGCAATATCCATGACGGTAACTGAGCCAAAAAGTTTGCCCTGTTCCCCGACTTTACGTTCGAATTCAAGTTTCAATAAAGCCAAACGATCGCGCATGGCTTCGCCATCAGCCTGCAAACGAAGTCTCTTTTTTTCGAGACCTCTAAGATGATGTTTAACATAATTGATATTACCCTCGTTGGCCACTATCGCCCGCCCGGTCGGCAAAAGATAGTTGCGAGCATAACCATCAGCGACCGTCACCAATTCGCCGATATTACCAAGATGCTCAACCGCCTCCTGTAAGATTATTCTCATAATATATCCTCCAAAAATATTTACTACAGTTTCTTGACAGCAACTAAAATTACTTTTCCAAACTCTGCTGACGGCGCATAATCCGCAACCTGATATCCAGCCAGGTATCAAATATCCCGAGCAGAACAAAAAAGATAAAAAGAAACTGAAATGCTAAAAAAAAGAAAAAAACAAAAAACCTCTGAACCCTGCCCACGGCAAAGGCTTCAAAAGCAAACTGCACAATCGCCAAACCCTGAATCAGATAGGCAAAAAATAAAATACCTGCGCCATTCAGCAAGGCAAAACGAAACAGACCCGATAACGGTAAAAAGAGCACCCCGGCCAAACAGAGTATCAAAGGCCAAACCATCAGCGCCGGTATCTGGATCCGAGAAAAAGAGGTTGCCTCTCTCAGCAACTCCGGCGGAACCTCATGAAACTTACTATAAATGAGGCGTGCAACCCCGAAGCCAAAAGCCTGAACCGCGAAGAAAGCTATAAAGAGCAAGGTCGGGAAAAAAGATCCAGCCCAAACCGCAACCTCTTCCGCCGCCTGCCGCAAAGCCGCAAGCTGCACGGCTGAAACCCCGGCATTCTCATAGATGGTGCAAACCGCCGCGATATTAGCCTGCAGAAAACGCTCGGTCAAAAGAACCGGCGTCAACCCTTGATCATGGCTCAACCACAGCATCAACAAAACCACAATTAATGTGGTTACAGCAGCAGCTATAAAAATAGTCTCTACTCCAGGACGGCGACGTCTGAGCAGATCATCAAGCACCAAACTGGAGAGACCGAATTCAAAGAAATAGACGGCTACCGGTGACGGGGTTCTAAAACCTAAGAAAAGCAAGCCGATAACGGCCAGCACCATCACGGTTGGCGGCCAGCGCAAAGAGGTTTGAAAACGAAGATATACTCCCGGTGCAATTGCAGCCAACCCAATCAAAGCCCCAACAATCGGAAAAAGAGCTCCGCCCAGATAGAGCAAAACTGTCGTAATTACCGCTATTGGTAAAGCCCGACTTACAAGAACCTGATCCTCAACCAAAATTTTTTAAACTCCGCACCATACAAGATTTATCGTCCCCCATTAATAAGGTTTCGGAGTACTTACCGAAAAAGGTAACAGGGCAATATTACGAGCCCGTTTAATCGCCGCCATCAACTCACGCTGATGCGCAGAGCAGGTCCCGGAGATACGACGCGGGACAATTTTACCTTTTTCGCTGATATAGTAGCGCAGCAGACGAATATCCTTGTAATCAATCGACAAGGAGCTATCGGCACAAAAACGACAATATTTTCTACGAGTCACAAAAGAGCGGCGACGACCGCCTTTGACGTCAGTTTTTTTCCTTGCAAAAGCCATTATTCTTCTCCCGCATTTTTATCTTCAGCATCATCGCTACCGCCTGCAGCCTTATCCTCAGCAACAACCTCTTCCGCTACCGCTACAACACTCTCTTCCGAGGTCTTTTCTTCACCCTCTTCCGGGGTCTTTTCCTCAGTCCCTTCTGCAGCAACCTCTTCGACAACTTCAGGAATAACTTCCTGCACATAATTATCTGCCAAACGCACGGAGAGGAATTTAATCACAGACTCAGTAATCTTGAAACGCCGCTCAATCTCTTTCAGACAATCCGGTGAGCAGGCTAAACGAACCAGGATATAACGCCCTTCAGCATTCTTTTTCACCTGGTAAGCCAAAGCTCTAACACCCCAATCTTCACGATGCAGAAGCTCGCCATCCATACGCTCAAGAGTCCCGTTCAGGATCTCGTCAACATTCTCCACATCTTCACTCGGCAAATTGCCGGGATGGATGTAGATCAACTCATACTTTCTTACCAATTCACTCATTTTTCAGATTTCCTCCTTCTGAGTTTAATAGCCCCAAACCGGGGCAAGGAAGTTTCAGCCACTCGAAATAAACTACTTTTCTCGAGCCTGAACCAAGAACAGGGCGTGCTACACCAAAAGGCATAAAAATGCAAGCATTTTCCTGATTTTACCAGCGCCATTACACTTTTTCAAGATCATAACTTCGCGAACCTAAGCCAATCTCTTCAGCATAGGCCAATTGCGGCTGCCAATCAACCTCAGGATAGAGGATTTTAAATTTATCACTTCCAGCCCCGATCTCGGTCCCCAAAGCGCTGCCCGGCATCCCCGGTGCCGCAATCACCAGATCAGCACAAGCCTGATCCAAAGCCACCGGATCCGATGATGCCAAAATCCCTATATCAGCCACAATCGGCATATCGTTATGCCCGTAACAGTCACAAGCCGGGCTCACCTGCATAACAAAATTTATAAAAAAACATCTCTCGCGCTTACCGTGACAAGCGCCAAAGGCGTACTCGATCATCTTTTCCTGAAAAACCGGGATGGTTTCATTCCAACGAATATTGATCGCATTCTGCGGACAGATAACAATACACTCACCACACCCCACACAGGGTTCATTATCAATAACCGCCTTACCGCTCTCCTCATCCAGGCTAATGGCTCCGGCCGGACACCAGGAGAGACACTGCCCACACCCGACACACCGTTTGCGTACCACCTTGGGACTGATATTGGCGTGCTGACTCAATTTCCCTTCACGCCCGGCACAACCCATACCCAAATTCTTCAAAGCCCCACCAAACCCCGGCAGTTCGTGACCTTTAAAATGACTCATAACCACCATAGAATCGGCATTAAAAATATCGGCCGCAATCTTAACCTCATCAAAATGCCGCAAACCAACCTTCACCGTGCGAGTACTATTGCCACGCAAACCATCTGCAATCAAAACCGGCGCATTAAGCACCGGGAAATTAAAACCATGCCTGGTCGCGGTTTCGAGATGGCTGACGGCATCACTGCGGGCCCCGACATAGAGGGTATTGGTATCAGTGACAAAAGCTTTACTTTGCAAAGCGTGAATCGCATCAACCACCGGGCGCACCAAAATCGGCCGAATAAACGAAGCATTACCCTCTTCACCAAAGTGTAACTTGATAGCCGTCATTGATTGCGGCTTGACTCCTTCAGGCAACCCCACACATTCCAAAAGACGACCAATTTTAGTAAACAGGTTATCTTTAAAACTTGTCCTTAAGTCCGCCATATAAACTTTAACTGTCATAATCCTGCTCCTTTCAGCCCTAACCCATATTTAACAGCGTAAAAAATATATCTATGTAAATCATCTACTTGCGCACCAAAAAAGGTTCGAGTGGCACTACATTTATTTTATTTTATTAATTTATCGTTTTTTGCGTACCTACTGGTGAAGCGGAGATCTCTAAAGCATCGTAGAGTTTTTTCAGTTTGGGCTCGGCAATTGTCGTTTTTCTGACATGCAAAGTGCGGTCGTCTTTTTGTTTGAATGTAGCGGTGACCCGCTGTTGGTCGGAAAAGATCTTTCTCAATGAAGTCCAGTTATCATTGATGTCGTTACTTTTCAGTTTGCGTCTAATGACCTGGACAGCTTGATATGCAAGAACCGTAATGAAAAGATGGCCGTTGGTTCGTTCTTCCTTGTGATGGTAAACGGGTCGTAAGCCCAGTTCTGATTTCAGGCTACGAAATACAGATTCGAGATCAGTTAACATTGTGTACGTTCGCCATAATGTGGCTTCATCCCATTCGAGC
>Ga0307990_1000680_pt1 | contig 29440 bp, 15 predicted proteins | sample EllFjometagen129_FD_203168 | JGI IMG/M metagenome (GOLD analysis project Ga0307990, IMG submission 203168) | Marine microbial communities from Ellis Fjord, Antarctic Ocean - #129 | ecosystem: Environmental > Aquatic > Marine > Unclassified | place: Southern Ocean | collected 2014-10-08
TGGTCTAGATCAGGAGATCGTGTTGTCAGTGGTCTGTGATGTTCTGGATGTTGATCGTTCCTTGTTATATGAACGATGTCATCATAATATTCCTAGATCTATGGCTGCGCAATGCTTATGTAAATGGTCCGGCTGTAGTCAGTTTAAAGTAGGAAAAATTCTTCGAATAGGCAATTGTTCTTCGGTGAGTAATCGCCTGAAACATCTTCGTGAATTACTTCAGACGGATAAAACGACTAAGAAGCTTCAAACTGAAATTGACCTTTTACTAAGTGAAAAACAAAATCAAAGGTCTGACCCCTGAGGCCGCCTTCGTCGCAGACTGTGCGAAAAAAAACCGTCTCTAGTTTGGAATCTGCACATTGGTTCGATAAGATTGACGGGTGAAGGAGAAACCATGGGAACGCTCTCAGACAGAATGAAGAAGGCCGGGTGGCCGATTGTTCGTAAAAAAAACGGGGGCTGGACTGTGTATGCCTCGCAGGTCCGGATGTATCACTATGCCCCCTCCTCGGGCTGGTCTGTTCCTGAAGAGGAGATTGAGACCGCTCTGAACGGTGATCTACAGGAGATCAAGGCGGGCCGGTTGAGCGCCATCCGAACCCTGTCACGCACGACCGCGCTGAATCATACCCGGAATCCTTCGCAACCCGTCGTCCGAGTTTGCCAAGACGGTCTCGTCAACGGAAAGCGGGTGCTACATCTGGGGACCGGACTGGACCGCTTTGCAAAAGACGCATTGCTGAAAGCGGGTGCCGTTTCGGTCGATGACTACGACCCTAATTTTTATCCAGATCGCTCGGTGCTCCATTCCACCTACGACGTGGTGCTGTGCAACTATGTCCTCAATATTTTGATTCCGACGGAGCGCCGGCTGGTTTATGACGACATCGCCGCTTGCACGGATTCGCAGGGCGCGGCCTATCTTTGCGTGCAGGGGAAATGGCCGGTGCGGAACAAGCATCGAGTCGTCCGAGCGCATGAAGACGGATATGTGATTCGGGATACAGCCGCCCCGACCTTCCGCAAGGGATATGACTCGCAGGATTTAATCAATGAAGTGTGTCGAATTCTTCACGGCACCGCCGAGCTGGTCTGCATGTTCTACAGCAACTCGCTGGTGCAGTGGCATCCGAACGAGCCGGAAAAGGAAAAAGGGGTCAAAAAGTATTGATAATTGGGGTCGGACCACACTAAGGGCTTTTAAAACAGTTAGATAGCTTTGAAACCACTCCAATTCTGAACCTTAGACGTCCCATTTTGCCCCCAAAAAGGAGCTTCTAAGATTGCGCCGGCGCCGGCGAAATTGAGGGACATCAAAAAGCGTTTATCAGGCTGTAATATGTCGAATACATAGATCAGGCCAACGGCCAGGGTACTATCTAGAAGTCCCACAGTCCGACCCTCTTACTTTCTTACCCTCTTAGCTTCACGTTTAAGTCGCCTCCGGAGCTGAACGCTGAAAACTCTTTTAAGAACGGCTCTGCCGTCTAACGGGGCGCGGGTGCCTGGATTTTTCCATCCCAGCGAATTGCCAGGGTTTTGGTCTTTCCGTTCGGGAGTTTAACAGGGCCTTCAGCCTTCCATCGGTCGTTTTGTGTTTGCACGGTGATGGGGCCAGCGAGCGAAGGGCAAGTTAGTTCGCCGAGATTGAGTGCCTTGAGTGTCTGGGCATAGGCTTTGTGTTCACTCTTGTATTGCTCTTGAGCATACAGGACCTTGTGTAGCAGGTAACGGACCTCGGCTGTGGGATCAGGGATGAATTGGACGTTGCTGCCAACTGGCTGTGCGGAAAACTGGACATACCCCCAGGTTTCGGGTCTGTGCATGTTGACAACCCCCTGGGGTGACCAGATCCAGTTGTCTTCGTGCCATGCTTCAGTGCGTTCTTCTTTGTTGGGGTAACGCACATAGGTGTTGTCAACCACCTTGTGACCCCATTGCACGCGGGAAAAACCGACACGCCATTGATTGCCATCCAGAGGAGGGCAGGGGCAATCAGCATGTTCGGCCATGCCCTTCCAGGGGAAGGCAATCTCGACTGTCCAATAGGCGTCTGTGTCACCGGGATTGTTGAGGGTGCCTTTCACATAGACCCCGCTCTTTTGCCCTGGCATCTCCCGGATCACGGCATTGCCGCCGTTCTTGTAGGGTTTGTTCATGAGCAGGTTCCATACCGTGTTCAGGGCGTTCATTTCAAACTCATAGTAACTGTGGCTGTCGCCGTCCGGATCGATAAACACTTCAAAGTCATTGTCATTGAAGATCACGGCATTACGCTCGGCAATGGTGCCCCAAACATGGGGATCATCCAATTGAGATGCTACATAGAAGTAGTCATCATCCCAGAGCATTTTTGTTCGTGTCCGATGTTTGGGTGTCACCGGACGCATCTGGCCTTCGATGTCCAGGTGCGGCTCTGTCCAGGCCGCCTTTTTCCAGGACCCCTCATCCAGTCTTCCGTCGACCGTCATCGGCCCTGAGGCACGCTGGCAGATGTAGTGACGTGGCATCAGAAATGGGCGGGGGTCCGGGCCGATATAGGCTGGCAATTCAGTGGGTTCATTGCTTGCCGTTTTTCTATTAGCCCAGACAAACGTCCCTGAATCAACACTCCAGTCGCTCCCGAATACACCGGCAACACGGACGCCTTCTACGCCCTGTTTGAGCATATCAGGTCCGATGACCAGGCAGTCAGGATAATTGCTCCCGGCCCAGATGTACTGGAGACGTGACGTGAGTCGCATGCCCGAGATGCCAGTACCACTGACTGCTGCGACACAGGCGAATTCACTGTCTTTACGAGGCTGCAAAAAGAGACAGGCCAAATCTTTGCCTTGGATCTGTTTGTCTCCGATGGTGACCGCCTTTGATGTTACCTGAACCGGGCTGTGTTTCAAAAGAATATTCCAAGCGGCATTGGTCTCAGCATTGCCGAACAGGATGACACCGCGATCTGTATACTTGGCAGCTGTGAATTGATCATCACTGATGATATCCACAGCCCCATTGCCCTGATACCACCACTGTTCTGAGGCAAATCGGGCGGTTGCTTGGGCCCAGGCATTTTCCTTGGCATTGCCCTGGGTGCCAAACACAAAGACCATGTCATGGTTAAACGCTTCTTTAAACGGGCCATATCGATGGGGACCCTTCATCGCAGGATTGGCCTTTTTGGCAATGGCCCATGTGCCATGGGTTTGCGTCAACCAGATCTGTTTTTCAGCAGGGAAGGGGATGTCCTTGATGCTCTGGCCGTCCAGTGCCACGGTGACTGGTTTGGAATCGGAAAGCGTATCCAGCTTAAAACTGAGTCTGGCCACGTTCTTGGTGGTGCCCACGAACTGACGCAGTCCGGGATCCAGACGAATGCTGATGGTACTGGCCTTGAGAGGCTCCATCTGATCTTCAATGCCGGCCCAGTGACGCCAGGCACTGATGCCAGGGTTGACCGTCACAAACTCGACCTGACGCACGGCTCTATCGGAAGGCAGGGCATGCCGGGCAAAGTAATCGAACATGGGGGCCCAGTCTACACAGTCAGCGCCGGGTTCCTTGGATAGATCATACCAGTGTCCCTTGCCGGGTTCTTCGTGGTATACATAGTCTGTATGGAAGGTCTTGAGGATCTCCATCATCTTGGCGGGTTCCGTCTTGGGTACGGTATTGTCTGCGCCGCCATGCAGGATGTAGACACCCTTGCCCGTGAGGTTTTTGGCCAGTTGAGCTGCATCACCGGCAGACTCGGCACGTTTTAGCATCTGTTCCATGGGGGAGAGATCTGTGATTGTCTTGCCACCCACATAGGAGTTAAAGCTGAGCCATCCTGCACAGGGTTCCACGGCGGCAAATTGGTCCGGATAGGTGGAGCCGAGTATCCATGCGCCGTGTCCACCCATGGAGTGGCCCGTTAAATAGACCTGTGACGGATCATACTCAAATTTGGCCTTGGCATCGTTCAGGACATCCAGGGCATCGATACGTCCCCAGTCTTCCCAGTCAAAGCCATAGGCTCGACGGTTGGTGGGACAGACAATGTTGCACCAGGTCTTGGAGCCATAGGCGCGGGCCTGGTTGATCGCTTCAACACTGGCGCCGTGAACGCTCAACACCAGGGCTGGTGGCGTCTTGTCGCCTGGCAGTGGGGTGGCAGGATTCACCGCATAGTATTGAACACTGCCATCCACACGACTGACATAGGTTCTTTTGTAGGAGTCCGTGACGGCCTTGATCTCAAGGGGTATTTCCTGTTGATCAAGCACTGTGAGTCTGCGTCCGGCTTTCTGCACCACCTTGAGGTCAAACCGTTGCTTGCCCGGTTCCTTCAAGGCTGATCCTTTGTATTTGATGGGGAAGGCCACTTTTCGAACACTCAACGGTTGGATGATGGGGACATTAACTGCTGTCTTGCGCAGGCCCGACCCACTGACGGTCAATTGCAGATCCTGCCGGACTTTTTGTGTGGCATTGATCAGGACCACAGCGCCCTGTGTCTCAATCGACTCACCCACCCGCAAATCAGGCAAGGTACAGTCATAGCTGTTCAGGAGCACTGCAGCTTTGGGTTTGATTAGCGTCGCCTTGACCCGGCCGCCAGCACGACGCGTGCGTTTGAATAGCAGGTCGTTGTGTCCCTTCTTCAGCAAGACAGGCACACGCACATAGGCAAAATTCGGGGCCCAGGGTTTGCTCGTATCCCTGGACTGGTAGCGGCTGCCCACACGCGGTTTGCCATTGACATAGGCCATGCTGTTGCCCATCATGTGGAGGATCATAATGCGTTCCGCCTCAGAATGCACAGACACATAGATGTAGCCGCCACGACGCCTCCTGTCGGAGAACCAGCCATTGGAATCTGCCTTGATGGGTTGCCAGGATTTGGTTTCTCCCTTTTCAGACGTGATCGTGTCACTTGCTTTGGGGATTGTCCAGGTACCCAGGACGATTTGTTCTGCCAAGGCATCTTGATGCACGGGGCTGCGTCCATATTGACCGATGTCATCAATGTCCAGACCCTGCTGAAGGATCATAGAATCTGTGGCTTCTGTAATGGAGGTCTGTGCGCAGGCCAACCCGACGGTCCATACCAGGAAAAAGGTGGCCCAGAAAATAACTTTGTGTGTGTTGTCTTTGCGGTCCACGATTCTATTCTCCGTTAAATGATTTGAACTCGCCTTTTGTTTACAAAGAGTTAAACGCGTTCCATGTTTCGAATGCTGTAACCACATTCTCCGGATTGGCACCCGGTCCAAATTCCAGTTGTCCAATGACACCGCCATCATGATAAAAGCAGTCAATGAATTGTTCAACGGCTTCTTGAATTTGTTTATGTGATCCATTGGGGAGCAGATGCTGCCGGTCGATTTCTCCCCAAAAGGTGATCTGGCCCTTAAAGCGGTTCCCCAGTTCGTTCAGCCCCATACAGAATACTTGGGAATTTAAGGCGTCCAGTCCCAGTTCGACCAGATCCGGGATGATGTCCAAAATGAAGCCGTCCGAATGCATGAAGGCTTTTTTGCCTGCCGCATGGATGAGGTCGATGTACTGCTTGTACAGCGGCTTGAACCTCTTACGCCACATCGCAGGCGAAATGAGCAGGGCCTGTTGTGCTCCCCAGTCATCCATGAACATGATGCCGTCAACCTCTGTACGAGACCACAACTCGATCTCTTTGAGATAGAACTGGTGGATCGTATCGAGCAGGGTGAGCAACTCACTGGAGTCCAGGGCCAGATCCATCATGACATTTTCTGTGCCTCGAAGGAATTGTAGCCGCTCAAACGGACGTGCGCAGCAGGGTGCCATCACAAATTTATCCGTGTGGCTGCAGAAGTCCGTGACCTGTGCTGTGTCGACTGTCAGCGCGTTTATCGGGGGTTCCACCTTGTCAAGGTCTGCCCAGGAGGCGATCAAGGGATCTTTGACTTCCCCAATAATACCGGCTTGTCGATTGATGAAGGTACATCCCCATTCATCCACATAGGTTCCGATGGCATAGGGATCACCGATCGACTTGACCGGTTTACAAAAGTAGGGAGAGCCGGCGAGGTCGTCCGGGAATTGTGCCTGAATCCTGTGAACCTCTTTTTCATGGTGTAAGGTCGCCCAGGGAAGCAGCCACATCTGACGCGGTAGACGTGCAGGTCTGTCAAATTCCAGGGACCGGGCGACAAGTTCTTTCGACGTCATGGATGACTCTTTCAATTACAGCTGAAGTTTTGCAAACTTCAAGTTTTCAGTTTTCAGTTTTCAGTAGGCAGTTTACAGTATAAAGAACGCGTTTTACTAAAAACCAAAAACTATACACCACAGGGCTTTTTGCAAAAGTCCTGTTACAGCTTGGAGTGCGTCTTTACAAAATCGATCAATTCATCCACCTGTGCAAAGGCGATGCCTGTCACTGTGTCGGCACATCCGTAATAGACTGCCAGCCGACCTGTTTCACTGTCCGCCAGGGCGGCACAGGGGAATGTGACATTGGGGACATCCCCCACGCATTCATACAGGGCCTGGGGAGAGAGGATATAGGGTTTGGTCCTGTACAAGACCTTCCATGGTCTGTCAATGTCCAGTAGTGCTGCGCCTACGCTATACACAAATCCATTGCAGCTGTTTAAGACACCGTGGTAGATAAGAAGCCATCCTTCCGTCGTCTCAATGGGAATGGGACCAGCCCCGATCTTCTTGGATTGCCAACCGCCCTGCGTGCCCATGGTGAATCGGTGCTTGCCCCAATAACACATGTCAGGACTCTCGCTGTAGAAGATATCGCCAAAGGGCGTATGGCCCGTGTCACTGGGGCGGCTCAGCATGGCATACTGGCCATTGATTTTGCGGGGGAACATCACGCCGTTTCGGTTGTAGGGCAGAAAGGCGTTTTCCAGTTGGTGGAAGGTCTTGAAGTCAAATGTGTAGGCCACGCCTATGGTGGGGCCGTGATAGAAATTACACCATGTCACGTAGTATCGATCCTCTATCCAGCAGACTCGGGGGTCATAGCCTTCAAGATACTCCGCGATCTCGGGTTCGTCACACACAAAGTTGATGGGATCAGGATCAATTTCAAAGTGGATACCGTCCTGACTTCGGCCGGCGTGGAGCCATGCCTCTCGACAGGTGTTGTCACACCGGAACACACCGGCAAAGGCCCCGTTGAAGGGGACCAGGGCACTGTTAAAAATACTGTTGGATGTGGGTGTAAGGTTACGTGGGATCACGGGATTCTGGGTGTAACGCCACATGATGTCTTTACATCCGCTGGGGCGATCTTCCCAGGGGATATTAGGCAAGCTGGGCCCCAGGATAGTCTGCTTGTGTGCCATGCTGGATCCTTTATATAAAAGCTTATGAAGGTTTGTTTCTAGGTTGTGGATTAGCGTATATGAATTCATTTGAATGGTCAAACGTTTTTCGATAGACTCATAGAAGCCTGTCATAGAATTCCAAGGGCCGAGACACAATAATCGATAGTCATTTGTCCCGCAATCGATAGTCAGGAGAAACAGATGGATCACGAAAGACGTTTTACCTTGGACAAAATCAGAAAACGTCTTGCCCTTATTGAGCCGTGGGTCTATCGGCAACGTAGCCGTTTGGGGGCCTTTAAATATGCCGAACATCCTGGGCCCGAGGAAGTTGGCCTGGTGACCTGTGATGTCGATGACAGTCAGTGGCCCCAAATCGAACCTCTGACGTACTGGGGTGGTTGGAATACCAACTTCACCCTGCGTACTCAATTCAGCCTGCCCCAAGACTGGGTCGGTTCTGGAGCATTGGGGCTTCTCTTGAACCTGGGTGACATCAATAACTGGGATTTTTGTCATCCTGAAGCCTTGGTCTATATCGATGGAAAGGCGATTGCTGGATGTGATAAATATCATCATGTGGTTATGCTTCCCGCTGACCACTGTCATGATCGAGAACAACTCCTGGCTTTGTCTGGCTACACGGGTCGATGGGGTTACTTTGAAGATCCCCCTCGGATGAAGCTCTTTATGGGCCAGTCTGAGATCGTACAAATTGACGTCCCCACCCAATCATTTATAGCGACCGTGCGTGTGGCCCTGGAAACCGCCAGGATTTTAGATAGTAACAACCCGGCTCGAACGCGTATTCTCGATGCCCTGAACCATGCCTTTTGTGTCCTGGATACGAGAGAGCCCCTTGGCGATGGTTTCTATGACACAGTGCCTCCCGCGTTTGCCATACTCAAAGACGATTTGAAACTTGCCGGCCCCGGCCTTGATGTTGATATAACCGCAGTCGGGCATTCCCACATTGATGTGGCCTGGCTCTGGCCCTTGGCACAGACCCGGCGTAAATGTGGCCGCTCCTTTCATACAGTCCTGCAGCTCATGGAGGCCTTTGATCAGTATCGCTTTACCCAGAGCCAGCCCCAATTGTATGAGTATGTACGCCAGGACTATCCGGAACTCTTTGAGAAAATCAAAGCCAAGGTGGCAGCAGGGCAGTGGGAGGCCACAGGCGGTATGTGGGTGGAGGCGGACTGCAACCTCAGTGGCTCCGAGTCTCTGGTGCGTCAATTCCTGCTCGGGCGGACCTTCTTTGCTGAGCACTTTGGCCCGGATGCAGAAACGCCGATCCTCTGGTTGCCGGATGTGTTTGGCTATGCCTATTGCCTGCCTCAACTCATCAAACAGGCCGGCCTGGAATACTTCTTTACGATCAAGCTCTCCTGGAATCAGTGCAATCGTATTCCCTATGACAGCTTCTGGTGGCAGGGGATCGACGGGACCAAAGTGCTCACGCATCTGGGCACGACCATGGAGGCCAACAGCAAAAAGGGTGTCACGTACAATGGCACGGCTGTGCCTGAAGAAATTCTCAATACCTGGACCAATACCCAGCAGAAGGCCGACCATCGTCACCTTATGACTGTCTTTGGGCATGGGGATGGGGGCGGTGGGCCCACGCGCGAGATGCTTGAGAACATCCGAGAGATGGAAGAGTTTCCCGGCTTACCCAGGACCCGACATGGCCGGGCCATTGATTTCTTTCGAGATCTTGAAGAGACCAGCGGAAACAAGCTCCCCACCTGGAACGGAGAGCTTTATCTTGAGTTGCATCGTGGTACCTATACCACACAGGCACGCAATAAACGCGCCAATCGGAAGAGTGAGTTCTTACTGCATGACACCGAGTGGTTGGCAGCCGCTCTGAGTGTGATGGAGGTGGAGTTTGCCTATCCCCATGCTGCTTTGCGTGAAGCCTGGCAACTGGTATGTCTGAACCAGTTTCATGACATCATTCCTGGCTCGTCCATTGGTGAGGTTTACACAGAGTCGCTTGCGCAGTACGACCGGGTAAAACAGATTGTCTCAGACGTGCAGACCAAGGCCTTGTTCTGTCTTGGTCAGGCTATGGGAGGTGAACTTCTTCTGGCCAACCCCACGGCCTTTGAGCAAGAGGGGCCCATGCTATGGAACACTGAAACAGTGGTGGATCACTCGCTTTGCAGAGCTGATGGTCATACCGTTCTGATGCAAAAGACCGACACGGGCCTATTGATTGATGCAGGCCCCATTGTCTCCTTAAGCTTTGTCTCATTGACAAAAAGTCCGGAACACCCCTCGCAAGCGCCGACAGGGCTGATTGTTTCAACAGATCTTTTGGAAAACAACCAATTGAGGATTGAACTGAATGCGCAGGGCGACATGGTCCGTATCTTCGACAAGGCCAACCATCGTGAGGTGCTGCCAGAGGGGGCCATTGCCAATCAGTTTCAGGCTTTTGAGGATCGTCCCATTGAGTGGGATGCCTGGGACATTGAAATCTACTATGACGACAAAATGTGGACTGCCCAACCGGCTCAGTCCATACGTGTGGTAGAAACTGGGCCATTACGTGCGACCCTTGAAATCAAGCGAACCATACTCAACAGTCCATTCACTCAACGGATCAGCCTGGACCACAATAGTTCGCAGCTCGACATTCATACCGATATTGACTGGCAGGAAAAACATTGCCTGCTCAAGGCTGCATTCCCGGTTGAGGTCCATGCCAATGAAGCCACCTATGACATTCAGTGGGGCAGTGTGCAACGTCCCACCCACCAAAACACGAGCTGGGACTGGGCACGTTTTGAAGTATGTGCCCAAAAGTGGGTGGACCTTAGCGAAGGCAATTATGGCGTGAGTCTACTCAATGACTGCAAATACGGTCATGATATCAAAGACAACCTCATACGCATTTCTCTATTACGCAGTCCCACCATGCCTGATCCTTCGGCTGACACGGGCAGGCATCAGTTTACCTACAGCCTGTTTCCGCATGCCGGTCGTTGGGATTCAAGGACCCAGGCTGCGGCCTATAAACTGAACGATCCTGTGATTGTCTTTGCACCTGAAAGCTCACCATCTCAAGCGTCTCAACCCAGGCCCATTGAGCCGGTGGTGACCGTTGATGCCGACCATGTCATCATTGAGACGATCAAGCAGGCAGAAAATGGAGAGGGCATTATTGTCAGGATGTTCGAGAGCAGGCAACAGCGGGGCAAGGTGACTGTCACTGCAGGCTTTAACCTTGGCCAGGCCTACAAAACAAATCTGCTCGAAGCCCGGGTCGAGACTCTGGATGTGGTCGGTTCTACCGTGACACTCAACATGAAACCCTTTGAGATTGTGACACTGCTGTTGATACCTGTCGGATCTTAATGATATCCTGGTAAGAATTGGAGTGCCGTTTGATGCATACGTATATACCCTTCGGATTCAGTATTTTTGTGGGAGTTGTCTGATGTCTGTCACCCCTGTACATTCTGACGGAAGACAGTGGATGAGGATCGTCACTGTTATCGGCATCGTGCTTTTTATGACTGGCGTATTGAATGCTCGACCCGTGCGCATTGGATTTCTGGCTGCGGAGTCTTCGGTGGAAGATATGGGCCCGCACAATCGGGGGGCATGGCACAACGCTTCAGCCGAGAACCAGGCAACGCTTCTCTTGCGTCAGAAGGATGGTTCTTTCGCTGATGTATCGGGCAATGCCTGTCATTTGAGCCATTTCGAGGCGGTTTGGTATCATCAGGGTGACGCCATTGCTCGCAACCTCTTGTATCAGGGGCCCAGCCTGGCAGAGATCCGTGAGTTTGCCAAGAACGGTGGCGGCCTGTTGCTTTCAGGGGGTGCCCTGGCCATGGTGGCCCCCCTTGGGCTCGAAACTGAAATACGTCCTCAACGCCACGAACTGGGCAATTGGCGTGATCCGGCCGGTATGATACCGGTTGAAAAGACACACCCTGCGTTTACTGGACTGGATGACGAGGCAGGGACCATCTGGCTTAGTCGGGGGGGCTGTCCGGCTGTGGCTGATTTCTATTGGGGCGGGCCTGCAGAGGGGATGGTGCTTGCCAAGACACCTTCGGGTCCGGAGAATCCTCTGGTCGAATATATGTCAGGAAAGGGACGTATAATAGTCCTGGGTTGGCATTGGCCCGACTATGCTGATGTGGAAAATCCACATCGCAAGAACCTGACCCGTTTGACATCGAATCTATTGCATTACCTGGCTGACAAACAGGCCTGGCGTCCCTTCATGCTTCGCTCAAAATATCCCCCTGTGGCCGAGACCGACGAGCCAGGTGTCTCACAGCAACAGTGGCGGGCCTTGCGCATGGCCATCGAGGATTTGTCAGCCGACTTTCCGGATCAATATAAGAATGGGGATAGCTATCTAAAGCGTCTTCGTACACTTCGGGCGGAGCATGATCGTCTCACGCCAGCCTCTGGGCCAAACAAATACAAGGCGATTGGCACCCGTTTCGAGGCGTTGAAGAATGAGGCCCTGCTGGCCAACCCTTTGCTGAATTTTGATCGGTTATTGATGATTCGACGCCGTGCCGATCGAATGGGATTGCCTCTGAACTACAATGGCAATGCGGATCTGAAGCCAACCGGCTATGACAATACACTCGTGGCCCTTTCGCCGATCCGACTGGGCGGAAAATTGAAAACGATTTTCAGGCCCCAGGGCGATCGCTTCATTGGGGATATTGATCTGCACTATGATGCAGATCGGTTGTTGCTATCCATGCCGGACGCTGCTGGCCGATGGGGTGTTGCAGAACTACACTTGGAGAGTGGACGATTAACACCGCTTCCCCTGATCGATGAGCCGGACGTGCACAACTACGATGCCTGCTATCTGCCTGACGATCGCATTGTCTTCGCATCAACGGCTCCGTTTGTGGGTGTGCCCTGCGTGGGGGGAAGTTCGAAGGTGGCCAACCTGTACCTGCGGGCCTGTGATGGTCACATTCGTCGTCTGACAAACGATCAAGACCATAACTGGTGTCCCACAGTCCTTAACACGGGACGTATTCTGTATCAACGCTGGGAGTACACCGACATTGCGCATCCCTTCACACGTCTTCTGTTCCACGCCAATCCGGACGGTACCCAACAGATGGAGTATTACGGTAGCAATTCATTTTGGCCGACGACCCTGTTTTTTGCGCGACCTGTACCGACTCATCCGACACAGGTGATTGCCGTGGTCGGTGGACATCATGATGCGCCGCGACAGGGTGAGCTTGTCCTCTTTGATCCTGCGATGGGGCGGCATGAGGCGAATGGTGCCCTACAGCGAATACCTGGGTTTGGAAAGAAGGTCGAGCCGGTCGTCTTGGACGGTCTCATCGGCAGCAGTTGGCCTCGGTTTTTGCATCCGTATGCACTTAGCGAGAAATACTTCCTCGTGTCCTGCAAGCCCACAAAGACTGCGTTGTGGGGTGTCTACCTGGTGGATGTGTTCGACAACTTTGTCTTGTTGTACGAGGCGCCTGGCCGGGCCATGCTCGAGCCGATGCCGTGGCGAAAGACTCAGCGACAACCCGTGCTGCCCGATTTGATCCAGCCGGACCAGAAGGATGCTACCGTATTGCTGGTGGACGTGTATCAGGGTCCAGGGTTGCGAGGCGTGCCGCGCGGCATGGTTAAGTCACTCCGGTTGATCAGCTACGAATTTACCTTTCACGGGTTCGGTGGCGAACCGGACCGCGTTGGTTTCGATGGTCCATGGGATGTGAAACGCATCCTTGGGACAGTGCCCGTGGACCGGGACGGATCAGCCTATTTTAATGTGCCTGCCCATACCCCTGTGGCGGTTCAACCGCTGGATTCGCAAGGCAAAGCCCTGGCCTTGATGCGGAGCTGGTTTACGGCCATGCCCGGTGAAGTTGTCTCTTGCGTGGGGTGTCACGAATCGCAAAACTCCACGCCTCCAGTTCAGTCACGGCCACGGGCCCTGTTGCGCCCCCCCTCAAAGATCAAACCCTGGTATGGTCCTTCGCGTGGATTTTCGTTCGTACGTGAGGTTCAACCCGTGTTGGATGCCTATTGTGTCCAGTGCCATCACGGTCAACCGGTTGATGATGGCCGAAAAACCTTCGATCTGACGGCCCGGCCTTCTGAACGCGTGGCTTCGGCTTTTCAGATGCATTTCACCCCGTCGTACATGGCCCTGCACCCATTCGTCCACACACCCACACTGGAGAGTGACGCTCATCTTCTGTCGCCTCGGGATTTCCATGCTGACACGAGCAAACTGATACAGATCCTGCGTGATGGTCATTACGGCGTCTGTCTGAACCGCGAGGCGTGGGATCGACTGATCACCTGGATCGATCTGAACGCACCAGCCCATGGCACATGGAAGGAAGTGGTCGGTCAGATTTCCTCAAAGGCCAAGCTGGTTGCGCCGGGCGCTGCGCGTCGTCGTGAACTGCACCGTCGCTATGCGGGCATTGATGAAGATCCCGAAGCAGTTTACCCTGCAGCCGTACTTTCGGCTGCTGTTTATCCCCCGGGAAATTCGCTGGAGGCCCCTGGCGTTGTGCCTTTCGAGCCGATCAATTCCGAATGCTCGTGGGCACTCGAATCCAGGCGCATCGCTATTGAAGAGGGTGTGACCCTGGACCTGGTTCGTATTCCCTGTGGTGAATTTGTCATGGGGACAGAGCAGGGATATGCCAATGAACGTCCTGTACACAAGGTCACCCTTGACAGGCCCTTTTGGATGGGGCGGTTTGAGATCACCAATCAACAATATGCCTGTTTCGATCCTGAGCATGATAGTGGCCTGGAAACAGGCGAGGTATATCAGTTTGGCGACTACGAACGCGGGCACCCCTTACACCGGCCCAAGCAGCCGGTGGTGCGTGTCTCGTGGGATAGGGCGATGGCATTCTGTGATTGGCTGTCGAACAAGACAGGTATTTGCTTCACCCTGCCCTCGGAACTACAGTGGGAATACGCCTGTCGCAGCGGTGGGACGAATTCGCTTTGGTATGGTACGGTGGATGACGACTTCAGCGCTGTGGCCAATCTGTCGGACATAACTCATCGTTCGGTTGATTATCCCCATGTGCCCACTGCGATTCCGGCCTGGCGTCCGGCAGATAGTCGATTCAACGATGGTTGGCGAGTCTCTGCGCCTGTGGGTACATTCCAGTCGAATCCATGGGGCTTATTCGACATGCATGGCAATGTGGCTGAATGGACGGGGTCTACGTATGGTCCCTATCCATTGAGTACTGCCCGTGATCAAATCGACCGTACAAGCCGAAAAACAGTACGAGGGGGGTCCTGGCTGGATCGACCCCGCCGCGCCCGGTCCGCGTTTCGAATGCACTATGAGCCATCACAAGCCGTTCATGACGTCGGATTTCGCGTGGTATGCGAAGAGGTTCTGCCCTAACATGTCGGTAAACTCGGCGGAAAACTTCTCTATCCTGTCCTGCTTGTCAATTAGCAGAAAAATCACCTGCAGAAGCCAAGGAGGATTTGGGCGACTCTTGACCTCGGATCCGGTTTTCTCACCCCATGGTCACTGTGACCTGATTAACAGAGCCCCTGGCCTGAGCGGGTATGGGGCCAGAGTATTCTCTGCCGTTCATGGCAATGGATTTAATCCCTTTGGAAACAGCTGAGGGATTATTCACAGTAATATCATAGGTGGCGCCCCCCCATTTTCTTGTGATGCTGAAGGTTTTCCAGTCCTTGGGCACGCAGGGATCAATCACGAGTCCATCAAAGCTTGGACGCACACCGAGTATCCATTGTGTGGCCGCCGTGTAGAACCAGCCTGCGGAGCCGGTCAGCCAGGGGTGTCTGGCCTGGCCGTGGCGTGCGTGGTTCTTGCCCATGATGAACTGGCAATAGGAATAGGGTTCAGCTTCTCTGGTTTTGATCATGTCATTCTGCCGGTAAGGGGACATGGCGTTGTAGAACTTTACAGCCCGATCGCCTCGGCCTAGCATACACTCGGCAATGATGGCCCAGGGGTTGGGGTGGGAGAAGATGGCGGCGTTTTCTTTGATGCCCTTGTAGACACGGGTGACAAAACCGATATCGTCATCCGGTGTGCCATAGGCCGGCCATAAGAGATGCAGGCCAAATGGACTGAAAAGATGTTTGTTCACAGCATTCATGCATTGCAGTGCGCGTTGTCCGGTGCTGAGTCCGCTCATCACGGCCCAGCTCTGGGCATTCAGGAAGAGCTTGCCTTGCCGGTCCTTGCTTGTGCCCATTTTTCTGCCTTTGGCAGTGAATCCTCGAATATACCATTTACCATCCCACAGGGGATCATCGCAGGTGGCCTTGATTTTGTCGGCGATCCGTCGGTAGGTGCGCACATGTTTGTGTTTGCCCAAATGTTTGGCCGCTTCGATGAAGATCTGCAGTGCCCAGTAGTTGATAAAGGAGACCATGGCCGATTCACCGCCTCGCAGGTTGATGCAGTCGTTCCAGTCAGCACGCAGACCCTTGGCAATACCATGCGGGCCGATCTGTTTGGCAGAGAAGTCCAAGGCCTGTTTTATGTGGTCATACACCGTGCCCTGTCCTTTGTCGGCATAAGAGACTTGTTGGTTAAAGAAAGGGATGTCACCGGTTTCCTTGACATATTCGCAGACGGCCACAACCAGCCACAAGGCATCGTCCGAGCAGACATCTTTTAAGGTGGGGATGCGTATGGCTTCATCATCGCCCATTACCACAGTGGGCAGGGCGGTCCCCGCGGCACTGTTCTCTTGCTTGGGCATCAGCAGCAGTGGATCAAACAGATGCAGGCCAAAACCGGACGAGGTTTGGGCATGCAGGAGTTCTATAAGGCGTTGTTTGACCTTGCTGCTGTGGGTATGGGCCACACTCATGGTATCCTGGGCTGTGTCACGATAGCCCAGACCGGTGCGTCCGCCCACCTCGACAAATGAGGCAAAGCGGGACCAGGTGACACAGGTTTCGGCCTGATAGAGTGTCCAGGTGTTGATCAAGCTGTTCAGGCCTTCATCGGGTGTGTGACACTGCAGCACAGACAGTTTGTTTTGCCAGTGGTTGCGCAAGCCATCAAAGGCTTTGTCCACATTGGCAAACTGGCTGTATTTCTTTTTGATGCGCTGGCCCTGCTTTTGTCGAGATCCGACACCCAGCATGAAAACACAGCGTGTGTTCTGGCCAGGTTTGAGGGTCAACCGTTTGTGCAGGACGCCACAGTGATTACCGCCCAGTTGGCTGCTGTTGGAGCAGTGACCCTGTTCCACGGCGAGGGGGTTTGTTTCCGTTCGGTAGGGTCCCACAAAGCTATCTCGTAGACAGTCGTGGCTGTCCGGTTCAAAGCTGGAGGCAAAGAAGTGGTGCATGCCAGGGGCGTAAAAGAAATCGTAGTCAATGATCCCCTTTTTGTAACTGGAGCCACTGGCATAGAGACCCATCTGGAAGTCCTGGTTATCCAGATGCACGCTATGCAGAGAAAACTCGCAATATGAGAATACACTCAGATGGCGCACTCGTTTGGTATTGTTGGCCAGGTGAACATCCCAAAGCTCGACATTGTCGCCCAAAGGAATGAACAGGGTTTGGTCGGCCTGGATGCCGTTGTACTTGCAGCTGAATTTGGAATAGGAGAGTCCATGGCGGCAGGTGTATTTGGCCTTTTTGAGGTTTTTTCCCACAGGCTGCCATGAGATGGACCAGTACTCACCTGTGTCATCGTCCCGTACGTATACGTAATGCCCCGGTCGGTCCAGAGGCACCCCATTGGGGCGGAATCGGGTGATGCGACCGCGTTCGGCAGACTTATAAAAAGCATAACCACCGGCATTGTGACTGATCACAGTACACATGTTTTCCAGGCCAAGATAGTTGGTCCAGGAGGCGGGTCCGTCAGGTTGTGTGATCACGTATTCGCGATGTTGTTCGTCAAAATAGCCGTATTGCATTGTGTCTTTCCATCCTTAGTCGTGGACAACAATCTCGGAAATTCGGATTGTCCAGGCTTCCTTGCAGGGTAGCTTGCTGCGGATCTTTTCTGGGATCGTCACTTCAAAACCTCGATCAAGTGAATGCCAGTTAAGCTGGACATCGGTGCCCAGGAATGTGACTTTTGCGCCTTTGGCCGCTTGGATATCAGTCAGGGTGATCCTGGCCGGTGGCAGAGTTTCATGGTCCTTGGCCATATAGATGGCATTGACCGAACCGTCTTTGTTCTGGGTGAAGCCAATATTGCCTTCTTTATAGGGTGCGATGGCGCGGGTGCCGTAGATGGCATCCCCATTGACCTTTATCCAGTGGCCCATCTCTTCCAATAATTGATAGGCTTTGGGATGCCAGGTGCCGTCCGGGCCGGGGGCGATGTTAAACAGTAAGTTGCCGCCTTTGGCCACAATATCCACCAGCATATGAATGGCAGTCCGTCCACTCATATACTCGGCATCAGGAACCCATGACCATCCACCGCCTGCAATAATACAGCTCTCCCAGGGATAAGGCAGTTCTTTGTCAGGCACACGGTTTTCAGGTGTGAGGTAGTTTTGGTTTTTGCCCTCCACGGCTCGATCCACCACGATGAGCCCAGGCTGCTTGATGCGTGCTTTTTTGACCAGTTCATCCATCCGGATATCTTGTCGCACCAGGCTGCTTTTTTGAAAGCCAGTTTTGGGATCTTTCAGTCTGTCTCTGTAATAGTCTAAAATCGCTTCATCCGAATAATTGGCAACCCAGCCACCATCCAGCCAAAGGATGTCAATTTTGCCATAATCAGTCATCAATTCCATGAGCTGATTCTGTGTAAACTTGACAAAGTTCTCCCAGCGTTCCGGGTACGCTTCTGGATCGTAGTTTACATTCCGGTCTTTGGGCGGGAAATAAGGCCACCAGTAATCATTGGAATGCCAGTCAGGTTTTGAAAAATAGGCGCCGGCCCACAGGCCTTCAGCACGAAATGAATCAAAGATCTCTTTGGCAATATTAGATTTGGGATGATTGGAAAACGGGCATCCAGTATCCGTGACTTTATAGTCGGTGTATTTTGAATCGAACATGCAAAATCCGTCGTGATGTTTTGTGGTGAAAACGACGTATTTCATGCCAGCTCCGGCTGCGGCTTTGGCCCATTTGTCCGGTGCAAACCGGGTTGGATTAAACGTGGTTTTTAATCCTTCATATTCAGTGACATAGTCTGTGTAATCGTCAGGCTGAGCCCCTTTCTTGCGTTCGCACCAGCCGTAGTCCTCCGGGCAAATCGACCAGGATTCCACAATGCCCCATTGACTGTATGCGCCCCAATGCATGAGCAGACCAAATTTTAAATCCTGCCACTGATCCAGCTTCTCCAAGACCAAGGGATCGGTTTCAGGCACATAGGTTTGTTCATGATGCTGGGCGTTTACCATGAGTGAGACACATAATACGAACAGGAGAACCAGTAGTGCTTGCTTAATTGTATTCATTGAATTAGTTCCTAATAGGGTATTATTGGGATCGATATGACATTCAATACGTAAGCTTACACTGAATGTTTAATTCGATTCAATCGCCTTAACGTTGCTTTTAAACAGGCTCACCGGGCCATCCAATAAGACGGCGATGACAGTGACCTGCTCGTCCTGTACGGCTTCGGGCACATCAATGTATACAATGCCTGGCACCGCACTCCAGTACTGTTTCATCTTGATATCATAATTCAGTTTGGTTCCGTTGCCCACAACCCAGATACGATTAATCTTATTCTTCAGTCCCTTAATGGCAATCGGCCCATTGGGTTTGTTGTCCAGGAACAGGTAAAGGATACTCTTGTCTTTTGACAGGGCCGTGGGGCCATAAAAATAGTCTTTCGAAATCCCCGCTTCCGTGCCATAAATAGCCTCGGCATGTTTATGTGTCCAGCGTCCTAGTTCCTTTAGGATATTGACCTGTTCATCCGGGATGGTCCCATCCGCTTTTGGCCCGATGTCCAGCAATAGATTGCCGCCCATGCTAATACAATCCACGAATATACGAATGATCTGGTTGGGGGTTTTGTAGGCGTGATCATTATGTTGATAGCCCCAGGAATCATTCATGGTCATGCATAATTCCCAATAAGGTTCCTGTGGTTTTAACACGGGCAACCCCTGTTCGGGTGTGGCATAGTCACCATGCCCTCGCAATCGGGAATTGATAATGGTCTCTGGATTGTTTTTTAAGAGTGACGCACGGATCTCAAGGGCTTTCCAGGCTGAGGCACTCTGTTCCCAATCACCATCGAACCAGTATAGATCCGGCTTGTATTGGGTCGAAATCTCCTTGATCTGTGCAAAATTGAATTGGGTGAATTTCGCCCAACGCTCAGGATCGGTTTTGTACCTTTTCTTCTGACGGGTAAAATTGGGATACTCAGGAAAAGACCAGTCCAGCAAAGAATAGTACAGCCCAAGTTTCAACCCTTTTTTACGGATCGCCTTGGCAAAAGGCCCTATCAGGTCTTTACCGGCTGGCGTATGCTCAACCACATTGTAATGATCCTGCTGGGTGTCCCAGAGGGCCACACCATCGTGGTGCTTGGAGGTCAATACCGCATATTTGGCGCCGCTTCCGGCAATCAATTCGACCCATTGTTCCGGGTCATAGTGCTTGGCCGTGAAACCTTCCAGCTGTTTCATATAGTCGGCATGCGAAATGTAGCCATTATAAAAAGACCAGGACTCGTCTATCCCATTAACGGCATAGATGCCCCAATGAATAAAAACACCTAGCTTGGCCTCTTTGAACCACTGCATACGTTTGGCTTTTTGTTCAGCAGTTTCCACCTGTTGGGCATTCAAAGTCACGCTGAGCAACCCAAGGATGATCAGTATACCTGTTCGTTTCATAATTCATCACTCAATGAAATGATTGGGAACCTGTTTCAACACGCAAAACTGAACTTAGCACAAGAGATATGACCATTCAAGAGAAAAAAACAGGCTGGAGACCGCTATAAATGGTCCTGACTGCTGTTTGGGCGGTGCAATAACACACGCAAGAATCTTACTTCGTAAGGTTTAAACGAGATCGTAGAAGAAGTGGCCTTAATCGGGTCTTCCAGCACATTCACTTCATCAATACTGGCACTGTCGAGACCTTCCATTAGATCCCTGGATTTTATGGAAACGGACTTGCCTTCCACCTCTCTCAGATGCAGGTGACTCCCACCAAAACACCGTGGGCTTGTCAAAGGGGATTAGGGCACGATGACCATGTTCGCCCATCACCAGATATTTGATCCCGATTTGTGAAAAGTAGTCCACCAGGCACCAGCCCGCCCCATTGACATCGTTTTGCATGGCCATCTTAACAGGAAAACCGTTTTTGCGAAACTGGCGAATGGGTGCCAGTTGGTCAGCTAGGGACGCCTCGTCGATAATTTCTGACATATTGAAGAACACCCCTGTCAATTCTTGGTGCGCATTGTTGTAACCAACTTTCGGATGAGCTTCAGTGTTTTATTGTCCATCATTCTCACTAGGGGAACCTCCAGGAAGTGCACTGGTACGCCATGCGTTTTCAAAATCCCAGTCGTTGGGATCATTCGCTACCGGATCCACGAGGGTCAGTGAGAATCCCTGGCCGTCGGTTGGCTCCTGCCAGTTGTCGCTGTAGCGGAAATCCAGGATCGTTTGACCTAATGCATTTTCCAGATGCAGGCGTTCACCACTGTTAGACAGATTACCGGTGTATTGACCGGCCACATTTAGGTCCAGGCCGTATACGGCCTCAAACGCAGTAATATCTCTGATCACGAGCACATGTCTGCCGGGCGCCAGTTCCAGGCTGGGGAAGACAAAGTTTATGCCTTTGGTGAAACGTACCAGGTTCAGATTGATCGGTTCGAGTCCGATGTTTTGCAGTTCCACGAATTCAGCATTCGGATCGCTGGTATCAGGAGGGTGGTACATAATTTCAGTGATGCGGAGATTTTCTACCACCGGCCCCACGGCAAACACGGTCTCGTTCAGGGCGCTCCACGTGCTGCCGTCCAGCAGGCGTGACTCTATGTGCACGCTTTGGTTCAGGGTCATGGGGTTAGCGTACTCCAGGGCACTCGGCGAGACTGCCCCTCCATTGGCAGAGAAGCGGCTTTTGTCCACGGGTCGGCCTTGCCGGGGATCAGAACCGTCCAAGGTGTAATAGAGCGTGCCGCTTGATGCGCTCATGGAAAACACATCAGTGGACAGGACATTGCCTCCGTGCTGCGGGGCACCGTTGATGTGGAAGACTGGAGCATCGATTAGGGGAAATACACCGGCTGCGCGCATTTGCGCGATAACTACACCTGTTCTCTGCGAGACGAATTCAGTGCGAATTGTGTCCAGCTTCTCTTGCCAGGTGGCGGGTGTGTAATTGTAGGATTTTCCCCAACGTGCGGTTTCGGCGAGCATGCTCTTCTCAATCCGGTTGCTAAGTGCCTGGAATTGGGCCAGGACTTGATCGGGTGTGAGTATACCGTTATTGAAGAAAAGCTTCTGGGCCCGATCTGCTTGCAACATCCGAAATTCTTCGTGCTGGATGATGGAATCCCAGATGCCGGAGGGGCCTACGCCCGGCGGTTTTTCTGGCCGGTGTGGCGATAGGCCGTCAATGACATTGGCGTGCAGATCGGTGCGGAGGATGAAATCATTGTCCCAGGCGAAGAACACAAAACCTGCATCCACTGTGCGCTTGCGTGCGGCCATCCAGTTCCAATTGGGCCACCAGTCATGATCGTTGCCGCCGTAGAATTCCAGGAGCATGTAGTCGATGTAGTTGACCATGTCTATGTACTGATGCAGGGTAGTGTAGTCATTGAGTGCTGCAAGCATGGTATTCCAGGCCAGGAGGTCGCCGCTCAGTGCCCGAATTCCATTCTTCCCCTTGACAACATCGTAGTCGTCTTTATTACCACCAACATAGGAGGCCATGAAGGCGCCGTTGGGCCTTTCCATCAGGTGGTATTGTCCCCAATAGATACCATTGATGTAGACATGTACAAAGCGTCCCCTGGGGGCAGCGTGTCCCATGTCCAGTTGCCGATCCATCATCCAGCGGTTGCGGATGTAGATCCCTCCGGTCCACCAGTCGTTGAATAAACTGTCGTGCGATCCACTTCTCAGAATGAACTGGTTAAATTCCTGGGCTGCATCGTCACCGAATAGGTCGTACTTGAGCTTGGTCACGCCATAGGCTGCCTTGAAGCTGATGCGCATGGATTTTTTGGAGTACCCCAGGCTATGGCCGCCGTAGTGCTCTACGCCCGCATCCATCTGGAAACCGTGGTGCCCGTCGGGCCTGATCAATTCTATCGAGGTTGTTGTCTCTGTTTCGGAGATCGTATGTGGTGTAACCAGGGAGATGGTCGGTAGTGCAAGCAGTGCCTCTGTCAACGGCGTGTCTTGCCCCCGGGCATGTGTGACCGGGATAGATATGACGCTTTGTTTGGCCACGTCTTCTGGGAAGAGGTAGGTGTGAGTGGCAACAGGGCTGCTTTTCCAGTCGGGCTTAACGGCCCGGACACGCAGGCACGTGGTTTGCGTGATACGAATGGGTTCTGTGTATGTCGTGCCGTTGGGATACCGACCTGTTGTCTTGCCCGGTTCACTACCGTCCAGCGTGTAGTAGATCGTGGCTCCCGGGGTGGCGCAGGTGATCGTCAATTCGAAGGGGCTGTCATAGATACCGCGTTCACGACTAAACTCGACGTCTGCGATGAGACCCGCATAGGTAGCCACATTCGGGGTTTCCGGTGTAGGAGAAGCCAGTAGACGCCAGTTATTGCTGGCATTGGGGTATCTACCGAAGGAGATGTTTGCACGTTGCGGGCCAAATTGGACGGTATCGATGGGAGTGTCACCATCAATATCAAACAGGCCCAGTTCTTCCCCATCGGCGTCCAGTTTGAAGTTGGTGTGTTGACCAGCATCTTCAATATCGTTGTCCGCCCATATCAGCAAGTAGCCGTGGGCCGGGATGGTTGTTGTTGTGGGAATCCACCACATCATGGGCTGGGACAGATCATCCGTTAGATACATCCCGCCTACGTCAATCGCCTCGTCGTGGGTGTTGTGAAGTTCGATCCAGTCATCGTGTTGCCCCTGTGGATCTGTAAATGATCGGCTGTTGGATGCTAAGATCTCATTGATTATGACCTTCGGAATAGCACTCACAGTAGCAGAAGTGAGCATGACAGTTATTACCATGAAGGTCGTTCGACGCATGTTTAATCTCCTTCTTCTTAGCTAGTCCAAGAGTGCTACGTCGTGACATCGCATCCCGATCTCCATTCGGAATGAATAGCTCGTCTGTTGGTCGTGTCATTATCTGCCTTACCCAGAAAGTGTTAAGTACTGTAAAACAGATATAGCGATCAAGGGCTTCTTGGTGGTTTCCCTGTTTGGCAAGTCCCCATGTCTTCGTCAGGTAGGCTTGCATCTCTTCGGCTTGAGCGGACATGGTGGAAAGTATTGCAATGGCTATTATTGCTTCCGAGCACTTCTTTCGATCTCCTTGATGAAAATACTGTCCGGCCAGTTTGGCGTTTCAACGCGAGCCGTTTTGAGATAGGTTTCGATTTGCATGACGACTTCGGGGTGACCTTGGGCAACATTCTTCGCTTCACTGATGTCCTGCGTCATGTCAAAGAGAAGGATGGAACCTTTCCAACCAAAGCGAACGGCTTTCCACTTACCCCAACGCACGGCTTGCTTGAACCCGAATTCATAGAACTCCCAGTATTGGAATCGACTGTCGTAACGCTTGGTATGGTCCAACAGAGCGCTGACCACGCTGACGCCATCGGAACGTTTCGGGCAGGGGGTGCCGCCAAGCTCGGCAAAGGTTGGCATGATGTCGACAAAGTTCCAAAGGGCTTCACTTGTCTTTCCCTTGGGGACATACCCCGGCCAGTGTGCGATCATGGGCACGCGAATGCCACCTTCGTAGAGATCGCGCTTGTAGCCTCGCAACTCGCCATTGGAATCAAAAAAGTTGACCGTTTTGGTTTGATCCCCCCTGGGTTCTGAACGGGGGCCGTTGTCAGAGGAGAAGATCACGAGTGTGTTCTTGGTCAAATTCAGTTTGTCCAACGTCGCCATGATGCGTCCGACTCCCGCATCCAGGTTCGTGACCATCTGGGCGTAAGTCTTTTGATTTTTGTCCCACTTTGACTGATCTTTAAATTTATCAATATTGGGAACACTATAGGGACTGTGGGGAACGCAATAGTTGGCCATCAGCATAAACGGTTTCTCTTTGGCCTTCTCAATGAACTTAATGGCATAGTTGGTGTTGAGGTCCGTTAAGTAGGCTGTTTTCTTCTTCGTTTTATTGCCATCGACGGCGATTAGCTTTTGATCTTCGTAGAATTTCTCTGGGAAATAGATTGGGTTGTGCTGCTTTCGAGTGATGTTGAGCCACCCATAGAATTCATCAAATCCTTGGTTCCAGGGAGCCCCGTCGAGGTTGTAACCGCCAAGGTGCCATTTTCCAACCAGACAGGTTCGATAGCCTGCTTTTTGCATGACATGGCCGACTGTAACGTTTCCCGGCAGTAGATGCACACGCCGTATATTTCCCTTCTTAACGCCACCTGCATAACAGGCATTTCCGCGTATACGGCAATGCCCCGTGTTTTGACCGGTCATCAGAACGCAGCGTGAGGGAGAGCATACAGCCGAGCCCGCATAGGCTTGGGTAAAGCGCAGGCCATTGGTCGCCAGGCTGTCAATGTTCGGCGTTTTGAACTTTGACTGCCCATAGCAGCTCACGTCGCTATAGCCCAAGTCATCGGCGAGGATGAAGACTATGTTGGGCTTGCTGGGGAGCTTGGCTCCAACTTTGGCGTAACAATGCCAAGAAGCTGCAAAAATGATGCTTAACGCAAGAAGCATGCGTTGTAGAGACAACAGCAAAAGGCATGTCAAGGATTTGAAGTGCTTAATATTCATTTTCTCTCCTGATTGTTGATAACATGAGGATGACGCTTTTGCCGAGGGGGTTGGTGATGACTTTTCCGTTTTCCCGTACCGAGAAGCTCTTCTCGTCGACCTTGACGTCGAAAGTGCGACCCCGCATTTTGACGCCCGTCAATTTGAGTCCCTTCATCATGGGGTGGTTGATTGGCTGAATTTTGATCTGGTTGAGTGTGGGCTCAATTCCGAAGAGACCGTTGATCACCGCCAGGGAAGTGATCGCGCCGGAGTTGAGGTTGGACCGCCCGTCTTCCCGATAGCCTTTCTTGTTGGCGCGCATGGCTTGAGGCAGGTAGGGCATCTCGCCCCACCAGAGGATCCGTTTCAAAACATTGACCGCATGCTCACCGTAGCCGGCTTGGCAGAGGTCGACGATCAGCTCACCGGGATCGCCGGTGTAGGCACCGGGGCCGCCCCAGTCGACATCCGTAGGGTCATAGCCCGGGTCGGTTTTGGCCAGGCTGTAGACGCCCCACTTGCTCAAGAACTCACCTTCTTTTAAGTGGGTCAAGATCCCTCGCTCCTGCTTCTCGCTCAACATCTGGGTGCGGAGGACGTCGAAGATCTGAATGGAGTAGGCAATCCGTGGCTTGCCCTTTTCATCGAGGGTGTTGAGCCACTGTTTTTCTTCGTTCCACATCTTCTCAAGAAATAGTTTCTTGAGCCCTTCGGCTCGCTTCACCAGGTCGTGTGGTGTTTTCTTACCAAGCGCCTTGTAGATCTCAGTGAGAAAACGATAGGTCAGGACCCGTTCGCCATTGGGGCTGGGCGTGACATGGGTGTAGTTCTTGGTTCGTCTGAGCTCCAGCAGGTTGTGGTTGGAGCCGTAGTCGAGGAGTGTCGGCGGCTTATTCAGATCTTCAAACCCAAAGCACGCCTTGTAGAAAAGGGTGAGAGCCGATTTTCCGTCGACCGGCTCCTTCATGATGCTCAAGTCGCCGGTCACCGAAATATAGTTATAGACCAACCGCGCTAGATTGTAGTAGTTGTAGGAATAGCGGGGGCCCATCTGCTTTCCGTAGACGGGATCAAAGGCATAACATTTCCCGATATCCAACTTGAACCAATGGAGAATTTGCTTTCGCATCGCCGCTGGGTCGAGAAGGGCGGGAAAGGTGGAGGTATAGGAGAAGTCCCAGAGGTAGCAGTTGGCAGCTCCGCCGTCGATCCCGCAGGTGGCGTAATAGGGGTTGAACAGAAATTCAGGAACTTCGAAACGTGTCGATAAAAAGGAGATCACTCCTGCGCGATAGAAGGTCTGCAGCTCAGGCGAAGCGCCTGTAAGCGTCGGCAAACGCCTGTCGGACATTTCGAACATACGGGTCCAATAATTTCGCGTCTCCTGGACCAAACGATCCGGATCCGCCCCGAGCGTTTTCGTTTCGGCCACACTTACCTTCTCTTTGTCGCCGACTACGACAATCAACGACAGCTTCACTGCCTTCCCCGGGGCTACGGTGATTTTGCCGGAGAGCGAATGATCCTCGACCTTTGCGGCCATACCCGAGAGTGAGGCGACTAGGCGGGCGTCACCACGCAGCTTCGTGAGCGCGTTGTTTTCAAGGGTGGTGGTGACTGGCCCCAGCCTTTTTCTGCGCCCGCCCGCAAACGAATGCTTGTCTGAAAAGGTCCAGTGCAATGACTTCCCCGGGCCCCCGTTGATGCCCCATTTCACCGGCACCGTCACCGGCCAGGACGTTGTGTTGCGCAGGGTCAGCGTCACGAGAGCCCCGCGCTGCGACTTGAGCGGCACGACCTGGAGGCGGGGTGCAATCCCCTTGAAGGCCTGCCCCAGGAAAAGACACTCCGACGGATACCAATTGTATTGATCAACGCTTACGTCCTGCCCGAACAACTGCAGGTCAGCCCTAAAGGGATAGGCAAAATAGGGAGGCGCAACGAGGCGGTGAATGCCGAAATGGTCCGGGACCAGCCCCACCGAGGTTGTTCCATTGAAGAGATAGAGATGATTCTTTTGAAACAGTATCTGATCCGACTGTTTTCCAAAGGGAATGAGCTTTGACGGAACAGCCTCCTGCGTTTGAACCTCGCTTGCCAGAACCACCAGTCCTAATACCACTCCACTTAATCCAATTATTATTTTATTCATGACTAACTCCCTAATATTCAATTCAGCTCGTCTCACATTTAAAGAGGTGCTTCAAAAAAACATGTTGTTACCGCAACATGGGGAGGATGACAACATAAAGGGCTTTTGCTTTAGGTGTCCCGAGCTTTCGCCAGAAATTCCTGCGTCTGTTGTCCTTCCGTAACTCTGCAGAGACAACCTTACTTGATTCTGCTGAAAAACCTATTTGAGATTATTTCAGAGGGTCACTTTACCATTAGTCGAGTCGAGATCGTCGATCCTGGAGGATCTGAGAGATCCATTTTTTACCCGAATCCGAAAATATTTTACTCATAGCCCAAAATAAGGGGTTTTTCAGCGGAATCATGATTTAAGACGTGACCCCAAATTCTCTCGGTACACCCTAATTATTCTATTCATCTCAATATTAAGTTGGTTTCACGAGGTGACATCTCTTTTTGTTTACCATTAACTGTTACACCACGGCTTTCCCCATTTTTTGGTATAAATACCCAGTCGCAGCATATCAGCATAGGCCTTTCAGATTAAGAAAGACTCCAAGACCTATGCTGCCTTGATCAAAATTTCAGGTTAAATACCTGATCGCTGGCCAGAGTATGTTGTTTCCCGTTAACAGTCACCGTGTAATTACTGCCCTCCTTGTCCACGCTCACATCAATAACCCGGCCTCTCAGTTTTAAGCCCTTGAAGGACAAGCCTTTCATACGGCTATGCCTGATGGGCTGAATACTGATATTATCAATGCCCACTTTTACCCCAAACATATCAAATACCATGAGCTGGGAAGTTCGTACCCCATCGATCAAGTTGGCCCGGCCATTTTCACGGTATCCCTTGACGTCAGAACGCATCGCTTGCGGATAATAAGGTAAATTACTCCACCAGAGAACTCGATCTAAGACATCAAAACCCTCATCATTAAAACCAGCTCTGAACAAATAACCGATCACTTCAGGAACTTCTCCCGTATAAATGCCGGGACCACCCCAATCAACATCCTTATTATCGTAGCCCGGATCCAGTTTGGAAAGGCTATGGATTCCATTTGTTGACAAAAATTCATTTTCATTCAGGTGCTTGACCATGGACTTTTCCATCTCTTTGGTGAAAACACCTGTTGCCAATAGGTCAAAGCATTGTATGGAATAGCAGGTTTGAGGATTTTTGTCTTCGTCCAATGAATTGGGCCAACCCAAGTCCTTATTCCACATCTTATCCCTAAAGACCTGTATCAATTCCGGCTTTCGCTTCATCAAATCATGAGGTGTTGTTTTTCCTTTGGCGCGATACATTGCCGTCAACATGTCATAGATCACCATACGTTCTGCATTCGGGCTGGGGACATAATGTTCATAGGCATTTGTTCGGTGAAGCTCCAAAAGGTTCTCATTCGTGCCATAGTCAACCAAGTCTGCAGGACTGGTCAAGTCTTCCTTACCCAGGCAAAACTTATAAAGGTATTCGAGGTAGGTATTGCTTTGAATGGGTTCATCCAGAACCGACAGATCTCCGGTCATGCAAATGTAATCATAGGTCAATAGTGCTAAACAAAAATAATTGTAAGAATAGAGCGGACCTACCCCCTTGCCATCCGTAGGATTTACAGCATAGCAACGGCCTATATCAGCTTTGGCGTATGCAATAATGTGGTTTCGGGTGGCTACAGGCTCAAGGAGTGATATATATTTAGAGCAATAAGCCATCTCCCATAGATAAGAGATCATCGCACCTCCATCGATCCCGCACGATGCATACCAAGGGGTGAAAATAAATTCAGGTACGTCCCATTTCGCAGATAGCATACTGAGCAAGCCCGTGTTGTAAAAAGCCTGGTGCTCATCAGTGATACCTGTTAGCTTAGGTGCATTGCCCATTACGCTTGTCAATTCATCCTCCCAATGTTTTCTGGTAAGTGAAATATTTTTTGGGATATTGCTGGCCACAGACTCTGCAAGCTGCTGGGTTTCCCCGTTGTTCTCTCCCACAATAAACACGATTCCCAGCTTAACGGGTTTACCTGGCTTAAGTTCCAACGTGGCTCCTATCGAACTGTCTTTTCCAAGTTCATACTT
>Ga0307990_1000681_pt1 | contig 29417 bp, 14 predicted proteins | sample EllFjometagen129_FD_203168 | JGI IMG/M metagenome (GOLD analysis project Ga0307990, IMG submission 203168) | Marine microbial communities from Ellis Fjord, Antarctic Ocean - #129 | ecosystem: Environmental > Aquatic > Marine > Unclassified | place: Southern Ocean | collected 2014-10-08
GACGAATACCTGCGCGATATTGCGCACCAACTCCCGCACATGACCAATCAAACAGCGAAGCATTTCACACCTGCAGTGTGGAAAGCAACGCGGGACGCTCTGCAAGGGTGACGGCTCGGACGCTTACGTTGCTGAAGTCGGATAAAAAGATGTTTGAGCGGAGAGAGTAAAGAGGTGGGAATAGGGGATGACTAACGGAAAAACAGTCGAGTTTATGTCATCAGGGTGTGATGGACCATCCGTTCAAAGTGAACGGGGAAGGGTGCGTTGATGAGGTTGGTGGGGCCGATGCTACGCGGCGTCGCGGTAGTAGTACGAAATAATTCCACCCAATCGTTTTTCCTGTTTGATCTCACCCTTGTCGGTCGGCGTGAAGTTTGGGCGAAGAACCCTGTTCCCGATATCTTTTCCTTGGTGAGGTCGATGGTTGTGATAAGAGTCCAAATTGGTTTTGTGAAAAATTCGCAGGCCACCAGCGTATTCATGTGGGAGCTGATAAATGTCGACCAGTTGCTGGACGAATTATTTCTTCCCTTGTCGGGGACAGGGTGATGTCCTGTTCGCTTCAAGATATCACTGATCGCGCAAGGTACCGGAGTCCTGTTCGCCCCGTTCGCTACAGGGGACGAGTGAGGGGATGGGTTCGCATTGCCAGCCTTTCATAACCGCAGCGGATTACGAACACTCATGGCGGTTCGAATACTCAGCCATTCCGTGGATATGGAATCGGAAACCGAGCCGCCGTTGGCCTATGAACGGGATGCCTCGCAGAACAATGCCCTGCGGCGACCCTATAGAATCTATTTGAGATCAACGGCCCGTTGAGTTAAACGCCCGTCAACGACGTTTTCTGAGGATGTGGCTCGGAAAAATCGAATTAGAACTTTACAAATGAAAGCGGTTACATATTGTGTGTGACCTGATTTGCTGGTAAAAATGGACGAGAAACCGAATATGAAACTAAAAAAGTTCAGCCTGATGATGGTCGTCGGTGTGATAGTAACTGCGCCCGGAATGGCCGCAAAACCGCAACCGCCGAATATTCTATTTATTTTCAGTGACGACCACGCCTGCCGCACGATCGGCGCCTATGGTTGTGGGCTGCATAAGACCCCGAACATCGATCGGATCGCCGAAGAGGGGGCGGTATTCCTGAACAGTTTTTGCGAAAACAGTATCTGCCAGCCGAGTCGTGCGGCGATTCTGACCGGTAAACATAGTCACCTCAACGGAGTGACTGACAACGGCAAGCCTTGGGACGGAACGCAGCTGATTTTTCCGCGCGAGCTGAAGAAAGCCGGCTACCAGACCGCATTGCGAGGCAAGTGGCACATGGTTCCCGCACCGGAAAACGGCGAGTTCGATTCGTGGGAGGTTCTTGACGGCTTCGGTCATCAGGGGTGCTACTACACTCCGGAATTTTTGAACGAAAACGGAACGGCGACACGCGAAGGCTATTCGACCGATGTGATCACCGACGAGGCGATCAAGTGGCTGAACGAAGAGCGTGATCCGAAGAAACCATTTTTGATGATGTGCCAGTACAAGGCACCGCACGTACCGCGGATGCCGGCACTGCGCTACCTCGACCACTATAAGGATATGGAATTTCCAGAGCCGGAAACACTGTTAGACGACTACAAAGGCCGCCCCTATCTGGCCAAGCACTGGATGCCGGTTGCAGGCAGTGATGCGGCCATTAACATTTTCTCTGAAGAAGAGATGGATATGCTGCGCGGAAAAATCCCTGTTTCTAAAAAAATGATCGGGACGTCTCACTATTTCGATCGGATGGATCCGGACGTGCGCGAAAAATATTTCGCCGCGTACGAAGAAGAAAACCGCGAGTATATTAAAATGGTTCAGAGCGGTGAGCTTTCCCTTGGCGGCAAGAAGAAAACCGTGGCAGATAAAAAATACCGCTATCAGCGCTTTATCAAAGACTATTTGCGCGTGGTGGACGGCATCGATGACAACGTCGGACGCTTGCTAAAGTGGCTCGATGACAATAAATTGGCCGATAATACGATCGTAGTCTACAGCTCAGATCAGAGCTACTTTACCGGGGAGCACTACATGGCCGAAAAGCGTTGGATGTATGAGCAGGGGCTGAAGATGCCGTTTGTGATTCGCTGGCCCGGGCACATCAAGGCGGGAACCCGCCACGAGGCGATGATCCAGAATATCGACTATGCTCCGACCTTTTTGTCGGCTGCCGGCTTGTCCGTGCCAGACGAAATGCAGGGCAGATCGCTACTGCCTCTCTTTGATGGATCAACCCCGGACGGCTGGCGCGATAGTGTGTATTACCACTACTATGCCCATGGAAAACACAACGTGCCGCGTCACGACGGCGTGCGCTCCGGACGCTATAAACTGATTAATTTCTATACGGATGACGCTTATGAGATGTATGATTTTGAAAGCGATCCGAACGAAATGAATAACGTTTTTAACAACCCTGAATACAAAGAAGTCCGTAAAAAAATGGAACGCGAGCTGACCCGTCAGCGAAAAGTCAATGATGTCCCCAAAGCAGCGTTTGAACCTCCGTATTTGTGAGAAATCCCTATATGAAATTGTACTGTACAGCCGTTTTTTTGTTCTGCGTCGCTCTGACGTCCGCCGGTTCCGGTGTGATCGCAACGGGTGCCGACAGCCGTGTTGATCTCTTTTGGGAGACCGAACCGGGCATGACCTATAGCGTCTACCGCAGCGACTCCCCGGACGGTTCATTCGAAAAGGTCAGCTCCCAGCCGCATCCGATCGGCATCTATTCCGACTTCACCGGCCGCAACGGCCGAGAGTATTTCTACAAGGTCGCTGAAATCACCGAGCCCGGCAAAGAAAAGTTCTTTTCCCGCAAGCCGGTTTCCGCCCGTACAGAAAAAATGACCGAGAAGGAATTGCTGACCTCCGTTCAGGAGGCGACCTTCCGCTATTTCTGGGACTATGCTCATCCGGAGAGCGGGCTGACCAAAGAGCGCTATTACAGCGACCGCGACGGATGTGCCATCGGTGGTACCGGCTTCGGACTGCTCGCGCTTTTAGTCGGCGCGGAACGCGGCTTTGTCACCCGCGATGAGGCGGCAAAGCGTGCGCTCACCATCGCGGAGTTTCTGGAGGAGGCCGAGCGCTACCACGGCGCCTGGCCGCACTGGATCAACGGCTCCACCGGACAGACCATTAATTTTTCAAACACCGACGACGGCGCCGACATAGTCGAAACCGCACTACTGATGCAGGGGCTGCTGACTGTCCGGCAATATTTCGACAGCAGCAACCCGGTCGAAAAAAGGTTGCGAAAAACCATCACCGGCTTGTGGGAAACGGTCGAGTGGGACTGGTTCTATAAAGACGGTCACATGATCTGGCACTGGTCGCCCAATGTCGGCTTTGAGAAAAACATGAAAGTGCGCGGCTACAATGAGTGCATGATCGTCTATCTGCTCGCCATCGCCTCGCCGACGCACCCGATTCCCGCCTCCAGCTATTACAACGGCTGGGCTTCTGCCTCCAAATACGAGAACGGCATGCGTTACCACGGCATCAAACAGTCTGTCGGTCCGCCGATGGGCGGCCCGCTCTTCCTCTCGCACTACTCCTTCGTCTGCTTCGATCCGCGCGACAAACGCGACCGCTACTGCAACTATTTTGAAAACGCCAAAGCCATCGCCCGCATTCACCGCGCCTACTGCAAAGACAACCCTGGCGATTTCAAGGGCTACAGCGGCTTCGTCTGGGGCCTCACCGCCTGCTACACCCCCGATGGCTACCGTGCCTGCCACCCCGGCAAACGCGACAACGGAACCGTCGCCCCCACCGCCGCGCTCGGCTCCATGCCGTACACCCCTGCCGACTCGATCTCCGCGCTCAAACATTTCTATTATAAACTTGGCGATCGCCTCTGGGGCCCCTTTGGCTTTTACGACTCCTTTAATCTCGAGCGCGACTGGTTTGCTGACGGCTATATCGCCATCGACCAAGGGCCCATTCTCTGTATGATCGAAAACGCCCGCACTGGCCTGATCTGGGAAAATTTCATGAAAAACCCAGAAATTCAGCCCATGCTCGATGCCATCGGCTGGGAAGGAGACTGAGTCTCCACCCCTGAATTTTTAAATATTGGAAAAAAGTGGCGGTCGGAACTTCCGGTTTCCAAGCCTTGGATAAATTGCAGGGTGCAGGCTCAGCCTGTTTCCAATGTCTGGAAAAAATACCTCCCGTTATTCCAATGTTTGGAAACGGCATGTAACCCCTTACATTTTTTGATAGACAGCCCCCGCTGACTGTGGTTAATTGAGATACTTTCAGCAGATGAGAGAGGAATGGAAATGAATTTTGGTTGGTTAAAAAAGAGCATCTTTACCGTCGCTGTGATGGCTGGCCTTTCCGCGTCGGCTTTTGACATGACCGATGCCGGACAGCAGGGCGCATTCAACATGGGCGATGCGCAGGTGAATATCACCGGTAGCGAAGTTAGTTACCGTATTGCCGGAAGCTCCGCTGCGGGCATCTGGACCAAAGATTATCCCGCCGAACTGATCAATGGCGGGGCCGATCAGATTGAAGTATCCGTTCAGACCGCGGATAGCGGCATCGGAACTCGCATCGAAATCAAAGGCGACGGCGGTATCCAGAGTTTTGATGTTCTTCTCAACCAAACCGTCAAAACGGCGATCGACTGGAACCTGATCGGCCAGCTCAACGAAGCGGTTCTTCTCATTCAGCGCACTGGCGGCACCGACCCGGCGGAAGGCAGTCTGCAGCTCAGTATCGAATTTTCCGATCAGCCATTCGTCGAAACCGAGGCGGGGCGGTTAGTTATGGTTTTGGTCGCCGCGCTTCTTTCTATGCTCGCCGCCTTCATTCCGTTCAAGCCGGTTCGTGGCATTGCCCGCGACCTGTCGCTCGGCCTCGCAACCGCCCTGATTGTCGCGCTCGTTTTCGGCATCTATCATCAGGTATGCACTCCCTACTATCTCGCTATTGCTGGAGTCATCATCAGCTTGCTGCTGAAACTTTCAATGGTTGGGAAAAATATCACCAAAGGCGAAGCCTTCCGCAGCGCGCTCGTCACCGGGCTGCTGGCTGCGGCCGCTTCATCAGAAAATCTATGGGACCCTTCTCTCCTGCGCCTCAGTGCCTTCGGCGCGGCTCTGTTTGTTGCAATCTATTACCTCGCCAACGCCTACTGCTTGTCGGCCAATAAAAAACAGATCGGCACCATCGGTACGGGAGTCATCACCGCCACCCCGTTTGCCTTCGGCCTGTTGCTCGCTGTACAGACCGCCGGGACCAGCTGGCTTCAGGCGCTGTTCGTTTTTGCCTTCGCCCAGTTCATCGCCAATGCGAGCTCCTTGATTACCCATCAGAAACTTCTGGCCGACGCCAAAATCCATGTTCTATTTTTCGTCTTTTCTGTCCTTTCAGTCTTGGCCCCGCATGTTGCCGATCTCGGCTCGCAGGCCATGCCCGCGCTGATCGCTCCGTTCGCGGCCGTGGCCGCCACCATGCTTTCGCAGGCACCGCTGTGGGGGCTCGTGTTCCTTCTTACCGGAATGATCCTCGACGCGATGCGCGGCGGCGCGCCCGCCTTTGCTTCGGCCTGGCCGACCGCAAAAAGCGGCGCGGTCAAAGGTGCCGTCTTTAGCGGTGTGCTGATGGGTCTGTTTCAGTTGATCGCTCTGGTCGGGAAAAGCGGTGCGGTCGGTAGCTCGGTCAGTTTGGTTGTTATCGGTGCCATTGTTTTCCCTCTGGCGAAGACCATTATTGAAACGTTCGATGGCTCGCAGTCCTTTTTCGATCGCGCGCTTAACGCCTATAAAGATCCGGTGCTCTTCGCCCGCGGTATTATCGCCGGGCTGGCTTTCGCCATCGGCCTGAACATCGACTTTGCATCGCTCGAAACCGGCACCCGCATCGCATATGGCGCGCTCTTCGGTTTCGCCGTCTTCGGCGGCGTCAGTCTGGTTCGCGATGTTTTCTACGGTTTCAAATCCTGGCGCTATTACTTCGTCGAAGGCGGCCTCGGCGCCTTCATCGGTGCGGGCCTTGGTTTCTACTTCGATGCCTCACAGCTTCCAATCATTGGAACAAAATTTGAGCTTTACTCCAGTTTCGGCCTCGACCCGAATGCCATCGTCGCCCGCTGTCAGGAACTGCGCACTACCGCGCCGCACGAATTCACCGCGCTGATCAGCCGTTGGGGACACATTACGCTGTCGCCCGCCGCCGGCGGAGCCAAAATTCTCTTTAATGAAGCGCTCATGGGCGTGATCGGGTGGGGGATCGCCGCGCCGCTGTTCGCCATCAATCGCGCCTTCCTCGCCGCGCTGCTCAATCGCGACGCCTCCAGCATCAGACGCATCCCGACTCGCGAAGGCATTGCCGAGCTGGTTGACGGCACCGTGCACGTCCTGCGCTGGGGTCTCTGGATGGCACCGATCATCTTCACCTTCCTGCGCCCGATGGCCGAAGCCACCTGGTACAATCAGGATGGTTTGATTCGCACCTGTTTCGCCATAATCAACAGCATCACGATGGATGCCGAAGGCTTTACCGCATGGAGTCTGACCGTATTCAGCTGGGTGATCGGTTTTGCTTGGTTCCAGATTTTCATTTGGCTTGATCATATGGGACTGCGCGTCGCCACGCTCGTTAACTTGTCGTTCCTTGGCATGGACAAGCTGGACGAACGCTGCGCCACCTTTGTCGGCAAAGACGCCACCGCGCGCTTTATTCCCGAAGGCGTCAAACGCTTCACCACTTGGGCGCCGCTGCTGATTCCGTTCTACCTCCCGAAAGGCGCAGAATGGAATCAGGTCTTTGAGCAGGGACTTGCCTTGCAGGCCCAGGCCGGTACGCCTTCATTCAGCTGGATCACCCCAGTTGTGGTTTTTGTGATCGCAACCGTCATCTTCTCACTGCGACGCTCGAAACGTCAGCGCAACGAAGGGCTGGCGGAAAAGAGCATGCGCCTCGCCGGAAATGAATATGCCGTTGAATTGAAAAGCAGCGGCGAGATCAACTCGTTCCTCACCTCCAAAGGCTACGATGTAACCCGGCCCACCTTCGAGAATATCGAACCGGCTGGCCGCATTCTCTATGTGGTCGATGCCGACACCAAGCAGGCCTGGCCGGTGATCGGAAACTTCCCGAAAGAACTGTTCACCCCGTCGACCTGTTCGATGGAAAACGACGCAATCACCGTCGTTAATGAATCGAATCAGGTGCGCACCACGGTTAAAATTTCTTTGGTCAGCCGTGAAGACGCCGCCGAATTGTGGGACGTGAAGGTTGAAGATCTTTCCGGTGGACAGCGCAATCTCAAAGTAGTTCCGTACCTCGAGTGGATGCTGAACAACGCCAACACCGACCGCAACCATACGCAGTACAACCGCCTCTATTCGGAAATGTCGTATCACACCGACCTGAACGCGATTCTCGCGTTGCATCGCTACACCAAGGTGCACGGAATCCTCGCCTCCAGCGTGAAGCCCGAAGGAATTCTTTCCGGCCGCATCGACTTCATTGGCCGCGCCGGCAGCGTCTGGTCGCCGCGCATTCTCGAAACGCTGGACTTCCAGCCCGCGCTTAATATGGATGCCTATCCGAGCTTCGACCCGATTGGCACTATGTTGCTCGATGCAAGAAAACCACTGCGAATTCTGATCGGTTGCTGCGAAACCAAAGCGACCGCCGCCGAGTGGATTTCAAAATATCTTAAGCCGAAGATCGACGCTTCGCTCGCCGGGCAGAAACAGCCGGAGCGCCATCCGCTGATTGGACACGGAGAAGTGCTGCCCGGCACGCCGGAGGAATACACCGAATATCTCGACGGCGGCAACACGCTACGCGTTTTGACCCCATTCACGCCGCGTCCGTTCGATCACGAAATGTCCAATTCACTCGGTCATGTGGTATCCGTCACCAACCGCGGTCTGCACTGCACCACGAACGGCAATGCTCAGCAGAACCGTCTGACCACCGACTGGGCGGATCTGACCGGTTCGCAAATGCCGGCAGAAGCCATCTATTTGTATGACGAACAGGATAGCACCTGGTTCTCGCCGACCTATGATCCGATTAAAGATAACGAGGCTAAGCACGATGTGCTGTTCGGCCTCAATGGCACCGCCACCTTTAAAATGGAAAAAGGTGACATTCATACAGAACTGAGCGTACACGTGCCGCTCGACGAACCGACTGGTGTCTACATTCTTAAAATCTGCAACACCGGTTCCAAGGTTCGGAAACTTCGTGTTGCACCGTATTTCCAAATCGCGCTGGCACACAGTCCGGAAATGGCTGGCAAGCTCAAGATGGATCGCGACGTCAAAACTGGCGCGATGTATTTCGAGAATCCGCGCAACAGCTTCCGCGAAGGAACCTGCTTCGTGGCGATGACCGCCAACGTTGAAAAGTTCACCACCAAACGCGGCGAATTCTTCGGCAAAGGTCGCACCTTTGCTCACCCGGAAATGGTCGAGAGCGGACTTCCAAGCATTGGAAAATCCTCCGATGACTTCGCCGTTGCCGCGATGCTGACTACCGTCGAAATCCCGGCGGGCGGCGAGGAAACGATCTCGATCGTCTTGGGGCAGGGCGATAACCGTAAGCAGGCCGAAGCCGTCGTTGCGAGTTTCCAAGCATTGGAAAAATCACAGGAAACCCTCGTTGCAACAAAGCTGTGGTGGCTAGCGTTGCAGTCGACTTTGGAAATCGAAACGAGCGATAAGGATTTTGATGCCTACGTAAAGTGGATGAAATATCAGGCGCTGGCCGAACGCATCTGGGCGCGCAAAGGGTTCTATCAGGCATCGGGTGCCTTCGGTTTCCGTGACCAACTGCAGGACACCGTCAACATGATTTGGGTCGACCCGAAACTGGCGCGCGCTCAGCTGAAACTGCACGCCTCGCAACAGTTCCCGGAAGGCGACACGGTGCATTGGTTCTTCCGCCAGCAGGATGGGCGCTCCGGCTTCCTCTGCCGCTCGCATGCCTACGACAACCTGTTGTGGCTCGGATGGGGGATTGCCGAATACACCCGCATGACCGGCGACAAAACTCTACTCGACGAAAAGGTCACCTATCTCAAGGCCGAAACCCCGCTGATGGGGCTGCCGGAAGGCAAACACGGCATGGGATTCTATCCGCTCCGTTCGCCGAAAGCCGATCCGATCTTTGAGCACGTTTTGAAAGCCTTCGACTGCGTCTTCGAAAAGCGCCTCGGGCCGAATGGCCTGCCGCTGATCGGCGCGGGTGACTGGAACGACGGTCTCGACGAAATCGGCGCCGAAGGGCGCGGCGAGTCGGTCTGGCTGGCCTTCTTCCTGACCTACATTCTCAAAAACTTCCTGCACATCATCGAAGAGCGTAGCGGCGCGAAGCGCAAAGAACACTACGCCGCCAAGCTCAAAGCGCTCGAAGCGAATGTCGAAAAGGTGTGGCGCAATGATCGCTACCTGCGTGCCATCCACGACGACGGCACCGAGATCGGCATCGAGGGCGCGGGCTATTGGGAAACGGATGCGCTCGGTGCTGCGTGGGCCGTGTATGCCGACATTAACCCGGAGCGCAGCCGCATTGCGGTCGATACCGCCATCAACGTGTTGGAGCGCGATAACGTGATCAGCCTCGGTTTCCCGCCGCTTCGTGAAGACACCAAGCCGTACCTCGGCCGTTCGAGCCGCTACCCGGAAGGCGTTCGCGAAAATGGAATGTATTCGCACGGTGTTCAGTGGCTGACACGCGCCTGCCGTCTGCTCACCGAGCGCTTCGCCGCGCAGGGCGACGAAGAGACCGCGCAGCACTACCGCGATGCGTCTGCGAGAATCTGGTACAAGGTCTCGGCCATTTCGCATGTGACGAAAGATGAAATCGAGGTTTACGGCGGCCAGCCCAACAAGCAGTGCGCTGACTATCTGACCAAGTATGATCCCGGTCGCATGATCTGGAACGGGTACACCGGAGCCGCCGCATGGATGCTTCGCCAAGCCTGTGAGTCCGTTATCGGTGCGACGTTGGTTGACAACAAAGTTGTCATGCCAAACGATCTAGACGCCGCCCGCGGGGAACTAAAATTTAAAAAACTTGAACGGGATGTAACCAAGAGCCCATTGGGATAAATTGTGTCGCATTTAAAATTTGGAATAGCTGTTTAGATTTCTGAGGTCCCCGTCGTATATATAACTTTAAACGGGGAGATGAGTATGACGGTTAAGAGATGGTTTGCAGTTTTATTGGTCGGGTCAATCGGGTGCAGTTCGCTGGCGATGGGACGCCGGTCACAGGAACCCTTGGCCCCGACACCGCCGATGGGGTGGAACAGTTATGATTCCTATGGCACCTATACCCATGAGCAGGCGTGCTTCGACAATCTGAAGACGTTTGCCAAAACGTTCAAGCCGCTGGGCTACGACTATTTTGTGATCGATGGCGGTTGGTATATTGAATACGAATTTGTGAAGGGTACGATCTTCCCGACCACGGGCAAGGGGGTTGGCGTCCACATCAACGAAGATGGGTATTTCATTCCGTCGAAGTGCTACTTCCCGAACGGACTGAAGGGCATTGCCGACGAGTGTCACAAAAATGGCGTCAAGTTTGGTGTCCACTTCCTGCGCGGCATGCCCCGTAAGGCAGTGGAGCTCAATACCCCGGTGAAGGGGACGAAATATTTCGCCCGCGACATCGTGAACACCAATAGCATCTGCCCGTGGAATCAGCACACCTATGGCGTGGACATGTCCAAGCCGGGCGCGCAGGAATACTACGATGGTTGGATTCAATTGCTCGCGGATTATGGCATCGACTTTATCAAGGCCGACGACATCGTCAGCTATCCCGATGAAATCGCCGCCGTACAGAAGGCCATTGTCCAATGCGGACGTCCGATGACGCTGAGCCTCTCCCCCGGCGGGCGCGTGCTGGGTAACGAGATCAAGCTCTATGAACAGGCCGACATGCTGCGCGTGACGACCGACGTCTGGGACCAGCAGCATGATATCGACGAATGTTTCGATGCATGGCTGACCTGGCAGTATGTTCCCGTCCGGGATGGGTTCTGGTTCGATATGGACATGATTCCGATCGGTGAACTACAAGTGATGGTTCCGAAAGGCACCACCCGTAAGATGGCCGGCGAAGGAACGCATCGCCAAGACCATTTCACCGTGCCGCAAAAGGAAACCTTCATGGCCATGCGCGCGCTGAGCGCATCTCCGCTCATGATGGGCGGCGTATTGCCGACGCTCAAGGGCGATGATCTGCGCGTGCTGACCAACAAGGAAATGATTGCCTGCAACCAGAACGGCAAGATGGGGCACCTGATCAGCAATAGGGTCTATATCCAAACCTGGCTGACCGAAGAGCGCGGTACACAAAAGGATAACGGCTGGGTTGCGGTCTTCAACCGCACCAGCGAAAAAGCTGAAACGTTTGTTTCCGTCAAGAGTCTCGGCCTCGACCCCGATAAAGAATACGAACTTTCCAATGTTTGGAAAAAGGTGCCGTTCAAACTCGGTAAAGTCGAACTCGATCCACACGGCTGTGTCTTCATTCGCTATATCGAAAAAGATTAAACAAAGGAACTCAACGCAAAAACGCAAAGAGCACAGAGAATCGCGAAGAAACTCTGCGAACCTTTGCAAACTCCGCGCCTTTGCGTTGAAATAGGTTATCAAAATTGATGAAATGGATTCTTTTATTGCTCGTGGTGATTGCACTTCCGGCTTTGGCTACGCCGCCGGAGGCGTGGCCGTATTGGCCGGAATATGAAAAAACCCCGCTGTCGGAAATCCGGCCGCAGGCGTGGCGAACGTCCGACGATGTGATTGATGGGTGGGACTGGTCGATGCCGCCGCAGGTGGTGCCGTCCGAACGATCGTTGATGGGGCTGCAGCGCATCATGGGGCTGAAAAGACGGATCCAGAAAATCGAGACCAACTTTCCGGTCAACGCCGTCACATTGCATTGGATCAACTGGCGTGATATCGAGCCGGAGGAGGGCGTCTACCGCTGGGACCGGGTCAAGGCCCGCATCGACGAGGCCCGAGCGCAGGGTAGCGATTCGATTCTTCGTATCCTCTCTTCATCCAAAGCGATGGGGAAGAACGGCAAGTACCTCCCAGAAAAGGGAGCTGCGCCGCGCTGGCTGGAAAAATATGGAATCCCTTCCTCCATCGCTAAAGAAAACGCGAATAACGAAAACTATGACGTTTCAAACCCGGAGTTCCACAAACGCTATATCGCGCTGATCGACTCGTTTGCCCAAAGCGGCATTCCGCAAATGCTGCGGGCGGCGTATGTGGGTTATGCATCGCCCTCATTCGGCGACGAAGGCATTGGTCCACAGGGTGTCGATCCGGACACCGTTCCCCATGTGGTCGAGCGACTGGATGCCTGGGGACGCGCATTTAGCGGCATGGAATACAAGGTGTTTATGGGCGGGCCGAGTGACGTTGGGTTCAGCAAAGGTTTCGGCGTACGGCGTGGATTTGTCGAGATGTATCTCTACACGCTGCCTGACGAAAACATCGGCCAGACCCTCGATAAAAACGGCTATGTGGTCGTCGATGAAAACTCGCCGGTGCTGCGCCGCAATCCGTTTCATGGTGAAGTGAACGAGGAATACGAAGAGGCGTGGGCGACCGCCGGGCGCGGCTTCCGCTATGGCCACAACACGGACAGTTTTGCGTATCGTTATTTTTGCGCCAACCTGCGCCTTCTGCAAATGCGCTGCTTGTATGTGCACAACAAAGATACGATTGTTCCGGAGATGCTACCGTTCGTCGCTCTGGAGCTGGGGCGCACCGTCGAGGACACGCCGGACATCTGGTGCTTTATGCGTGAGAGCTATCTGCGGAAATATGGCGCGGCCAAAAACTGGGAGCGCTGGCTCTATCAGCGCGATTCCGAGGGTTTCGAAACCGAGCCTGCTGTCCAGATTCAGCACCCTATTAAAATGTGGATGGTTGAAAAAGATCACTACTACGACTACATCGCCCGCAAAGGCAAACGCATCGGTCTGGCGGTTGATGACCGTTGGTGCGGTGGAAAACCAACCGATGTAGCCATCAAGGTGACCTATTTTGATGAAGGCACGGGCAGCGTTGATCTTGGCGTTCGCACTCATCGTGGTTCGATGAAGCGCTCTATAAAGCTTACTGGAACCGGTAAACTAAAAACCGCCACCTTCTTCCTCGATAAGGTCGTCTTCTCCGCGAAAGGTCTGGAGCAAGACCTAGTCTTCTCCGCGTCCGGTGACGATGCGGTGATTTCGTTTGTGCGTGTTATTCGGCGGTAGGAGGGGTTTTCATTTTCACAAAGTGCGTGAAAATTAATAAGCAGACTGGTTGCAAAAAGTACCTGCTTCCGTAAATATTGGTTGCAAAAAGTACCATTTAGGTTAGTTTATGCGCATGAAGCGAGCGATATATGAGGAGCTGTTGAGCTGGAAGGAGGCGTCGAGGCGAAAGCCTTTGATTCTGCGGGGAGCTCGGCAGGTAGGGAAAAGCTATATTCTTTCGGAATTCGGCAGCAATGAATTTCCGGCTTTTCACCATTTTGATTTTGAAAAAGACGGGCGCGATTTGATTCCGCTGTTTGATGGGTCGTTGAGTCCTGAAAAGCTGATTCAAAATCTGGCGATTTTTCAGGGGCGCCCGATCGCGGAAACGGATCTGATTATTTTTGATGAAATCCAAAGTTGTCCGCGTGCCTTGACGAGTTTGAAATATTTTTGTGAGGAGGCTCCGCATCAACCGATTTGTGCGGCGGGTTCGCTGTTGGGCGTGGCTGTTTCCGAAGGCTCCTATCCGGTGGGCAAGGTGGGCTATCTTGATCTTTACCCCATGAGTTTTGAGGAGTTTCTGTTGAATAGCGGCCAGGATCTTCTGATGGAGGCCTTTGGTTCCAGCTGGGACGAGAAAGACGTTTCTTCGGTTGTTCATGCGAAGCTGTGGGAGACGCTGAAACAATACTATGTGGTGGGGGGCATGCCGGAGGCGGTCTCGGTTTTTTTTCAGTATGGCGATCGGATTGCGGAGGGGCTATTGGCGGTCCGGAAAACGCAGGCCGCTTTGCTGAATTCATTCTTGTTGGATTTTACCAAGCATTCGGGCGTGGTAAACGCCGCGCATATTGCCGCTGTCTTTGAGGATGTTCCCCGCCAACTTTCCGGATATGTCGATGCCTCGGTCAAACGCTATCGTTTCAAAGACGTATTGCCCGGGAAACGGGGATTCGTGCAACTGGAGGGACCCATCGGCTGGTTGGAAAAAGCCGGTCTACTGTATAAGGTGCCGGTTTGCCAGCGGGCGGAGCTTCCGCTTGACTCTTTTTGCAAGGCGAATTTGTTTAAGTTATTTGTATTCGATACCGGGCTGCTCGGTTGCATGCTGGAACTCTCCCCCGGCGCGCTGATGACTCAGGAATATGGAATCATAAAGGGCTTTTTTGCCGAGAATTTCGTGGCCAATGAATTTATGCATTCCGGCGAACGAAAGCTATTCTCATGGATGGAACGGAATTCGGAAATCGAGTTCTTGTTGAATTGCGAAGATGAACTCATCCCGGTGGAAGTGAAAGCCGGCGTGCGAACCAAGGCGCAGAGCCTACGGCAGTACTTTTTAAAATATGAGCCGCGGCATGCGGTTAAGATTTCCGGGAAGCCGTTGACGAAGAACACAGCCCCGGTTATCAATATTCCGCTCTATTATTCTGGTCGGCTGGCCCAGCCGGGATCGCTCCGAAAATTTATCACCGGGCAAGGGGGCATCCTGTGAGCGACGAGTGGAAAACCAGACAATCATTGCTGATACGGGCGAAGGATCCAACCGACGAAGAGGCGTGGGCTGAGTTCGTGAAGTTTTATGAAAACTTCATCTATCACATTCTGCATCAGCTCAATATTAATCCGTCGGATTGCAGCGATTTGGTGCAGGATATTTTAGTTAAGCTCTGGAAGAGCCTGAAAACCTACGATACGAGCCAGGCCAAGTTTCGAAATTGGCTGGGACGGGTGGTACGCAACGCGGCCTTTGACCATTTTGACGCCGTTAAGAGCCGCCGGACGTTGCTGGAAAAAGAGCGGGATATCGTCGAAGCCCTGCATGCCACATCGTCGTCGGATATGGAGAAACTGGTGGAGGAGGAGTGGATGCTCTACTTGACGAATCAGGCGCTGGATCGCTTGCGCGAAATTTTTTCGGGCGAGGCCGTCAATGTGTTGTCGCTTACGCTCGATGGCCTTTCCGTCGAAAAGATTGCGAAGCAGCTGAATCTGTCACCAGCGTCGGTCTACACGCTGAGAAGCCGGGTAAAATCGCGTTTTATTAAAGAGGTTCGGGCATTGATGCATAAGGTGGAAGCGTAATGGAAAATGTACCCAAACCATTGGATCGGCGGGTTAAGAATTTCTATCTCATGGCCGAAGAGTATGGCGAGGTGGATGCCAAGGAGATTAGTCCGTCATTTTATAGCCTCAAGAAGACTACGCAGCGGTATGAATCGTATGAGCTACTCGCTTCGGGCGGTATGAAGCAGATTTATAAGGTCTACGGTACACGCACCAAGCGCCAGTTGGCTATGGCGCTGTTGCACGATGATGCGCCGGAGGATCTTTTCGATCCGTTCATCCACGAGGCGTGGTTGACGGCTCGGCTGGATCATCCCAACATCATTACCATTCACGACATCGGGATAAATGAGCAGGATCGGCCCTATTTTACGATGGATCTGAAGCAGGGCGATTCGTTGCGCGAAGTGATTGAGCGATTGCATTCCAATGATCGGAAAACGAAAGAGCATTATCCACAGGAAACACTACTTCAGATTTTTATGAAGGTTTGCGATGCGGTGGCCTATGCGCACTCGAATCAGGTGCTGCACCTCGACCTTAAGCCATCGAATATCCAAGTGGGCGACTATGGTCAGGTGCTGGTTTGCGACTGGGGGCTCGGGCGCGTTGTGGGGCAGGACGATCCGGGGGAGATTGATCGCCAACTGCTGAATCCAGATCTGTTTGGCTCCTCAAACCTGATTGGCGAGCTGAAGGGCACACCGGGCTATATGGCACCGGAGCAGTTCGTTGAGGATGGCGCGCTGGATGTCCGTACGGATGTTTACGGGCTCGGCGGCATCCTTTATTCCTTGTTAACGTTGTTGCGGCCGATGTCCGGTGACGATGAGGAAATCCTAAAACGGATGAAGGAAGAAGAAGCCATTGTCCCTCCCCAGCAGCGGACGCCGGAACGGGAGGTGCCCGCCAGTTTGAATGCGGTTGTGATGAAGGCGTTGGCGGTTGATCCCAAAAACCGCTATGCCTCGGTCAGCGCCTTGCGTGCGGAGGTGCATTGCTATCTGACGGGTTTCGCCACGCAGGCCGAAGAGGCCGGGGTGGTCACTCAGCTGCATCTTTTTTATCGCCGCAACCGCCGCTTTTGCCTGACCTTGTTCTGCGCGGCGTTGATCATTATTGTCGGCACGGCACTTTCATTTTGGGAAGTCAGTGAAAAGGAACGGGCCGCCACCGTAGCCCGGCAGGAAGCCGAGCGCACGTTGGCGCTCTACGAAGCGGGGCGCTCTGCACTAGAAACCATGACGTCGCGCAATGCGGAATCTGTGGTGGCGCTGGCGACGCGCTATGAAATCGAAGGGCGGGTCGATGGGGCTAGGGCGGTGCTGAAAACCGCGCTGGAGCAGGAACCCGAAAATCCGATCTATTTGCGCGCCATGGGCATTCACTATTTTGTCGAGCAGCGCTTTGGCCAAGCTGTTACTTTTCTTGAAAGCTCAGGTGACGATGATGTCATCTATTCGCTATCCCAGGAATACGCCACCTTCAAGGTCGATGATGCGATTCTGGGCGTCAATCAAGTCATCGATCTACTGTCGCGCCTTCCTTCGCGTGCCACGATGCAGCTGAAACTGATCATGAACGATCAAAACCGGCGCGCTAATCTGACTGAACGAGCCAAGATCGTGAAGGCCTATCTTCAGAACATCAATCCGGACTGGGTTGATGGCTGGTTCGAGTTCGATGCCGCCGAAAGCGCGTTGCGCGTGGGCGGTTCCGGGTTGCGGCGCTTGGCCACCCAGCAAAGCGTGTTGGATGGATTGCGGTTGCGAAGTCTTGATGTCAGTGGTTCGGAGGTCGAGGATCTTTGGCGGGAAAGCGGTTATGTGCTCGAATCGCTCGATATTCACGATACGCCTATGAAACAACCCTGGTTCCTGCGGCGATTCATCCATCTTAAAACACTAGCGATTTCACCGGGGCAATTTACACCCGAACAGCTCCAGGTTTTGCCGGATCAGGTCAAAATCATTGAACGGGACTGAGCAGGAGAATTTTTTAGACGGGATTAACTGGATGATCAGGATTTTATCCGGTTGATCTCCCTGCGGATAAACAGAGAACTACGACTGGAGACGAAGGGGGGAAACCAAGTAAATTAAAAGCAAATCATGAAGTAGCGACCATGATTGAACAGGGTTTTATTCATCAGCATCATGTAAATCCTGTTGATCTCGTCAAAAAGAATCAGTCGCATGGTTGCCATAAAAATATTCGGAGAACCCAAAAATCACAAAAAACCTGTTCCGGTATACCCTTTATTTTGAGATTCTTGTGGTTAGAAACCCTCCGCCGCAAAGCAAATAGAGAGCAACGCGAACGATTTATCAGGATGGGATTTGAACAGAGAGAGACTAAAATAACCCCTATTGCCTGTTCAAGTCGGCGACCGGCCACCCGTAATTGTAATTATGAAAATGAAAACAACAACCCTACTCATCATTTCGTGCGGCTTGCTGTCCACGGGTTGGCTGGAACAGGCGAACGCAGCGAAAAAGGAAAACGATATCCCGCAGGGGAAGGAATTTATCTACAAGCATACGAAGGGTAAACCACAGGCACTGGAAGTCTATTTCCCAAAAGATCATGATCCGTCCACGGCGAAGGTTCCCTGCGTGTTGCTGTTCCATGGCGGCGGCTGGGGCAATGGCGACCTGGACACTTTCCGCTACGACTGCCAATACTTTGCCAGCCGCGGGCTGGTGGCCGCCACCGCAAACTACTACATGGTTCCCACGGCTGATCGCAATAAGCTGCCTGCCGGGACGTCCCGCAAAAGTTTCTGCATCACCGATGCAAAAAGCGCCATCCGCTGGATGAAGCAGCACGCCGGGGAGCTCGGAATCGATCCGCAGCGGATGATCGTGGGCGGTGGTTCGGCGGGCGGACATATCTCTATTCTTTCAACCACCAACCCCGGTCTTAACGATCCGACAGACTCGAAGGAGTTCGACACCAGCGTCGCCGCGTACGTACTCTTCAACCCTGCCCTGAGCGGAGGCGATGCGAAATACCCGGAAGTGGATGCCCTCAACTATCTCAAGGCTGGATTTCCCCCTGCTATTGTCTTTTTTGGCACGGAGGATGGCTGGAAAAAAGGCTGGGACACCGCACACGAAAAACTCAACACGCTCGGAGCCGGAGACCGCATCCACCTGTGGATGGCCGAAGGCAAAAAGCACGCCTTCTTCAATCAGCAGCCATGGAAGGATCTCGTCCTCATCGAGGCGGATCATTTTCTGGTCTCGTTGGGGCTGCTGGAAGGGGAACCGACCCTGGAGCCACCGATAGGTTCGGCTCTCGTGGAGCAACGGAGAAAGAAACAGTAAGCCGGACTTTCCAAGGATTGGAAATAGGTGTAGTTGCCTGTTAAAGTGGCGCGGCGGTTAGCCGTAGTTGTAATCATGATGATGAAAAAGAGAGAAACCATTGCGATCCTTCTATTTGCTGTGCTGGGCTTAAGTGTCCCTTCGTACAGTTCCGTGATCGGGGTCAATTTTGCGGGGAACGATGTCGGGACGGGGATCGATAGTAGCGATTACAATCTCGCATCCAGTTTAAGTGCCGGAGTTGTAGCTCAGGTCAACTGGAACAACATCCGTCTTGCAACTGGCACGACGACCGACATCGTTGGTCCAATCGCTGGGAAGCTGGCCGATAACGCGGGCATTAACAGCGGTGTGTCCATCACTTGGGCAGCGGATGGAGAAGCCAGGGTTGCTCGTGCGGGCGTTTCTTCCCAAGGCGACAATGTTTTGATGAATGGCTATCTCGATGACCAAAGTGAAGGAGGGGATGTAACGGTTACATTCGGGAATCTTAGCCAGTTTTCCACCGCTGGGTACGATGTATATGTCTATTTTGGGGCGGGGACGGATAATCGAAACGGAACGCTTTCTAACGGAGCGACAACCTACGACTTTAATACATCTTCTTCAATCGGTTACGTTTTTCCGTCCGATTATGCGCAGGTCACCAGTACGGACAGTTCTTTTCCTGATGGAAACTATGCCCTGTTTGCTGGATTGACGAATGACAACTTTACTGTCATCTATGAACGGGGTAGCGGAAATGGAGGCATCCACGCCATCCAGATTGTTGCGCATGTCCCAGTTTCGCCAAGTGATTTGCTGGCGATCAATTTTTCAGGGAACGATGCTGGAACAGGCGTTGACCCTGCGGATTATCGCCTGGCCGCCAACCTAGTTGCCGGAGTGGTTGCCCAAACTAATTGGAACAATGCTTTGGGTCTAGGTGGGTTGTTGGAAAACGTGACCGATGGCGCAGGTGCTGAAAGCGGTGTGTCCATCACTTGGGCAGCGGATGGAGAAGGCAGGGTTGCTCGTGCGGGTGTTTCTTCCCAAGGCGACAACGTTTTGATGAATGGCTATCTCGATGATACGCTGGATTCAGGAGATGTGACGGTTTCAGTTTCCAATCTGAATCAGTATGCCGGCGAGTACGATGTCTATGTGTATGTGGGGGCGGGGGCCGACAATCGGCGGGGATTCATGTCGAACGGCGCGACCACCTACGGATTCAAAACTTGGTCGTCGACCAACCAAAATTTCCCTGGTAGTTATCTACAGGCCGCCAATCCAGTTCTTTCCGATCCTGCCAATTTTCCGCCCGGCAACTATGCGGTATTCCCCAGCATGACAATCGATAACTTTACCATCACCTATCAGCGAGAGAATGCGAACGGGGGAATTCACGGGATTCAAGTTGTTAAAACGGCTGATTCCGTGGTGGAGTCCTCGCTGGCCACGGGCGATGGATTGTCGTTGACCTGGGGCAACTCGGAGCTCCTCAGTGTGAATTTTCTGGGGCAGGGGCTTTCGGGCGCGGTTGCGCCGGGCGGGTTTTCTTTTATGGACTACAACACGGCCTCCAGTTTTACGCGGTTTGCCGGGACGCTGGAGAGCAATGTCTATACCGCAGTGAATGACGGTCTTTCGCTCCAGACCCTGTTTGTTGAAACGAATGATTATATTGAAGCCGAAGTGATGTTGGAATCCGTATCCGGTGTCGACCGCGCCGTCTGGCTGGAGTTTCGCCTGCCGTTGGATTCGGGCGATTGGACCTGGTGGGATTCGATCAACGAAAAACGGGCGGTGAATGCGCAAGAGCTAACGTTGCCGAATAGCTATCGCCCTTTATACGATGTGCTGAAGCCGGAGTTTCGCACGGCTGCAGCCGCCCCTTTTTATACGCCCTGCGAAAACCGCATCGTACCGTTCGCTGTGGCGGCCAATTCGACCGCCGGCGTGGCGATGGCGATTCCGCCAACCAACCCGATCAATTTCATCAGCGGCTGCGATGATTCTGGCCTCTATTTCCGCTGGCCGATCGGTTTGACGGCGGGAACATCTAAATTTCCTTCGCAGGCCAAGTTGAAATTCCGCATCTATCCGGTCGATCCGAAGGATGGGCTGCGCGATGCGCTGGACAAATATTATGACTGGTTTTCGGAATATTATTCGGTCGATGCGCGGGAGCTGGAACGCTACAAGAGCCGCGGCTGGGCCTATAGCGGTATCCCCGAACGCGCTGGGCCTTATATTGCGCGTAACCAGGGAGACGATGGCTATATCGCCTATTTCAATTTGAAAGGTCTGGCGCGCGATCTGTTTACAGCGGAGGAAGCACCGCTGGATGAGGTGATCCTTTCGAACGCGGAGTATGATGCGCGACTTTCCGATCCGAGTGTGACGTTCCAGTGGGATGCAGATTCCTCGATGGGACAGGAAATCTTTGCGAGCAGTCGCCCTGATTTGCCGGATGGATCGTATTATGCATGGAAGGGCGATGGGGATGATTTGCTCTATCCGCTGAACCCCGATCCCGATCTGGTGGTGACTAATGCCTCCGGCGAGTCCCTGATGACCCAGGGCCAATACATGTTCTCCTTCTTTACCAATTTGAATGAGACGACCGCATTTCACGGAACTCATATTGATATGGCTGGCAACTGGGCGAACTATATGGATTTTCGTGAAGATCATTTTGCAGCAGCCGACCATCCGTTGACGTTTGATTTGAGCGGCAACGTCGGCCTGCATCTGAAAATGGCGTTTTATGAATTCTTCGACGCGGTGCGTACCTACGGTAAGACCCATGATTTTGGCAACGAACCCGCCGGCATGAAAATGCTGTCCATGAAGGGCAAGGAGCAGTCAACTTCCGTCCCCGGAATCGAGCAGGAAGGTACGCGCTTCTTCAATGCAGCTCTCGTGGACAGTTCGTGGCACGAGGGCAGTGTGGATGGCGGTGACGGCCTGTCGGCCTGGAACAAATACGATGTGGAACGCATGTTTATGGGGCGCAAGCTCTATCGCATTACCAGCGGAAGTATGTCGCAGCATAATGCCGCGATTTTAAGCGATGGCGATCCGTCCAACGACCATCTGCTGGAGCCGCGGCGGGAACAGGTTGAGCATGTTCTGGCCAGCTCGGTGGCCTACGGATTTCCCACGACACTGGAGACCGACTATTTTGTGGATGTCGACGATTATGAATATGACCCGATTGTTTCGCAGTACCATTTCCGCGATGCTGATTTGTGGGCGCGCTACGAGCCAGTCAACGATCTGATGGTGTCGGCGGGATGGGAACCGTTGACCCATGCAACGGTCAGTCTTACGAACACGGTTTGCGAACGCTTCGGCGATGCGCCTCCGTATTATTTCAGCCTGTGGAACCAGTCCACCAGCACCACCGTTCGCATCTCGATTGATCTGGCGGAACTGGGTGTGGCAACCGACGCCTGGAACCTGCGCGAGATCGTATGGCGCTCGGCCTTGCAGAATGTTTCGGTGGATGGAAATTCGGTGCTGCATGCGGATGCGGTGATTGGGAAAGATAAATCCTATGTGATCCGGCTGGCCAATGAAGACGAGCCGGAGCGGCCCACGCCGCTCGATCCGGCCGATGGTACCGTGGTTGCCACGGCGACTCCGTTGTTGACGTGGAACTGGGTTCCGGGCGCATCGGGCTATCAAGTGCGCCTGACGGATTTCGCGGACGGAAGCGAGTTGTTCTATTTGGCGGATCACTATTACGAAACGGTTCAACTCCCCGGAAATCTCACTTTGGAGTCCTATCACAACTATGAGCTGGCCATAGCCGCGAATGGCGTGGCCGACTCCTCTTGGGAGACTGCTCAGTTCACCGTCATTCTCCCGCCGCCGGACAACAGCATGGTTGCGTTCGATGCCGATTTTAACGCCAGTCCGGCGGGGCTGATTGCGAAGACGGATCTGGGGATTCTCAATGCAGGAACGGCGGTGGGTTCGTGGGTGACGAATGAGCTGAATCAGGGAAATGTAATGACGAACGTCAGCAGCACGGGCGATATGATGCTGAAGGTGGCCAAGCGCGGGCTGCTGGGAGCGCAGTTGGACCATCCCGTGGATTTAGCGAAAGGCGGGGTGTTCTCGTTTGATTTTCGCCCGGATGTCACCGGCACCGACCGTTGGGTTGAGCTCATGGGACGCGATACGCTGAACCAACTCGTTTTCCGCTTGCGTCTGTCGGTTTCCGGCGATACCGATAATTATGCGGTCACGGTCTTCTACAACACCACCGGCACAGGCACGGCGGATGGTCTATTCCTCGGCAATGCCGTAAAATTTAATTCGGGCGATGCCGATGAGCCGATGAATTCGATCTCTATCCACCTACTCGGCGATACCGTAACGGTTTCTGGTCAGAATGCGTATGGGCTCGATTGGGAGCCAGTTCAAACGGATGTCCTGACGCCCGGTGCCGCCAACCTGAATTCGATTCAGATTCTCGGGCAGCCCACGGATAAAGACACCTTTATGCTGTTCGATAATTTCCGGATGGTCGAACTGCAGGCCCCCGATCCGCTGCTCTATGGAAGCTGGGCCGTTGAAAACGGGTTGATCGGGGCACCTGCCGCGCTGCATGTCGATGCGGATGAGGACGGGCTGAATAATCTGGTCGAATATGCCTTTGGTGGTTTTCCAAACCTTGGAACTGATCCCAATGAAATTTTGCCAGTTTCGCAGCTGTGGAACGATGGAGGAGAACCAGGATTTGAATATATCTACCGCCGTCGCACCGACGCCGATGCTCGCAAACTCACTTATACGCTCCGGGAAACCGACGATCTCGTTTCCGGTATGTGGAGCAATGTCAGCGATGCGGTAATCAACACGGTTCCGATCGACGGCACGCTCGAAACCGTAACCAATCGTATTCCCATTTCCGGCGAGATCTCCGGATTTTTCAAGCTCGATGTTTCGGTGGATGCGGCTGGTTTATAAAAAAAGTAAATTTGCTGTTATAATCCGGAGGCTGCCCTTCGTACTTGTATACGTAATGTCGGTCAGGGTTGATCCGGCTGGCGCGATAAAAATGGTTAAATAAGGCAGAAAGTGATGAAAATGAAACGGTTTGCAGTGGCTTTATTGTTGGGTGCTGGATGGGCGGCAAGTTCGCACGGTTCTACGGTCGGGATTAATTTTGTAGGCAATGCGGGTGGGGTTGTGGCCTCGAATTACAACTTTTCCGCAACGGATATGGCCGGAGTGGTGGTTCAGGCCAACTGGAATAATGGGAAGACCCAAACAGGGTCGACGACGACTATTCTGGGGCCGCAGAATGGCATACTGGTTGATAGTACCGGTGTGGATAGCGGGTTGACGATTTCATGGTTAGCGGATGGGACGGGCAAAGCAGGACGTACTGAAGTATCGGGCGACAATGTTCTGATGAATGGATATCTCGATGATCAGCTTGACGGAGGAGATACAACAGTTACATTGGCGAATCTGAACCAGTTCGAAGCCCAATACGATATTTATGTCTATTTCGGGGCGGGTGCCGATAATCGAAAGGCAACCGTCTCCAATGGCGACACCCCCTACGGCCTTAAAACCTTTTCTTCTTCCATTCAGAGTTTTCCCAGCAACTACGTGCAGGTGGTAAACACCGATCTTTCGAATCCCAATATTTTCCCCAACGGAAACTATGCGGTCTTTCCCGGCATGACCAACGATAGTGTTACCATCTCTTATCTGCGGAACGGCGCAAACAGCGGCATTCATGGCATCCAGATTGTTCCGCATGTCCCAGTTCAGCGGGGCAATGCGCTCGGACTCAACTTTGTGGGCAACGTAGCGGATCTCGCAGATTATAATCTGGCGGCCGACGAGACTGCCGGTGTGGTTGCACAGACCAACTGGAATAATGGCCCGTTGGCCGTCGGAGCGACGGTGAATGTTGGAGGGCCGTTGAACGGTGCGCTGGTCGATAATAAAGGCTTGAATAGCGCGGTGGCTGTCTCTTGGATGGCTAATGGAAAAGGCAGGGTGGGGCGCGCGGCGGTTTCGAACGACAACGTGCTGATGAACGGATACCTTGACGACTCAAGTACAGATGTTGGAAACAATGTGACGATTATGTTCTCGAACGTGAACCAGTTTGTTTCCTCATATGATGTCTACGTGTATGTAGGAGCAGGCGCGGATAACCGGCGCGGATTTGTTTCGAATGGAACCACCACCAACGGTTTCAATACCTATTCCTCAAGCTCCCGTGATTTTCCTGTGGACTACACGTCGATCACAAACACAGACTTATCCGATCCATCCAGCTTTCCCCAAGGAAATTATGCCGTGTTCTCCGGCATGACCAACGACCAGTTCACTATCACCTATGAGCGGGAGAACGCCAATGGAGGGATCCACGGTATCCAGATTGTGGATGCCAGCCCAGCGGAAAGCGGCTATGCCGCTTGGTATAATTTTTACGGGCTCGTCGAGGGACCGGAGGGCGACGACGATCACGACGGCCTCTCGAATCTCTATGAATATGGACTGGAAGGTGATCCGAAAGATCCAGGCGATCAGGGCGAACCGTCGGTGTATTCCCTCAATGAGGAAGCTGGAACCAATTGGTTTGTCTATGTGCATCCGCAGCTGTCCGATCCTGATAGCGGGCTGGTCTATTATTTGGAGCTGACCGACGATTTGGTTTCCAATGTCTGGACGAACGATGGCTATGAGGTCACCGGCACCAACTTCGTTGATACCCTTGACTATGTTTCCAATCGCGTTTCAACCGCGACTAACGACCAACAGTTTATCCAATTGATCATCGAACAACTTTAATTCAATGAACCCTTAATTATTATAATGGAGAATATGAAGATGAGAATGAATGTATATAAAGTGAGTCTACTATTGGGTTTGAGTGTGGCGGCAAGTTCGTACGGATCCATGATTGGGGTCAATTTCGTGGGGAACTCAGTTGCTGCCGCGGATTATACTCTCACAACCACCCAAAACGCGGGGGTTGCAAATCAAGTCAATTGGAACAATGCCAAGCTTAATAGCGGTGCAACCGCGGATCTTTTCGGGCCGCTGGCAGGCCAGTTGGCGGATAATACAGGCGTTGACAGCGGGGCGGCCATCACTTGGTCGGCGAACGGAAAAGGGAAAGTCGGCCGCGCGGGTGTGACGGACGATAATGTCCTGATGAACGGATACCTGGACGACTCAAGTACGGTTGTTGGAAACAATGCGACGGTCACATTCGGCAGTCTCAACCAGTTTGCTGCCGACGGATATAAGGTCTATGTCTACTTCGGTGCGGCGACGGACAATCGAACTGGAACAATCTCCGATGGAACGACAACCTTCTACACCAAAACTAAATCTTCAACCAGCTATAGTTTTCCGGCTGATTACACCATCGCAACAAGCACCACCGATGGTACTTATGTTGCCGCGAACTATGCTGTGTTTTCCGGCACAGCGGATGATCTGACGCTCACTTATCAGAGAGATAGTGGAAATGGCGGGATCCTAGGCATCCAGGTGGTTGCGGTTCCGGAACCGGCCACGCTCGGAATGCTGGGGCTGGGCACAATCATCACTCTATTGATTCGCCGCAGCGTGAGCGCGTAATCCGCACTGCAATAATCCTGAAGAGGGGGTTCCATCCGGGATCCCCTTTTTTTACGCCGCAACCCAAGCAGCTCTCGGATTTCTTTTGAATTGGTTGTTATAACTTCCCGCTCAGCTGCCGTATTTGTCTATATATTTTGTCGTCAGTGGTTTCGCGGTGGAACCATGATGAACAACACCTAAGGAAAACTTCATGAAATTGAACTATCGATTGCTTTTGATTCTACTGGGCCTTTCGGCCGCCAGTTCGCACGGCGCACAGCTCGGCGTTAACTTTGCCGGGAATGATCGCGGGAAAGGCATTGATGCCACCGACTATAATTTGTTCGCAGATTCTACCGCCGGGCGGATGCCGCAGGCCCACTGGAACGACGTCAGGCTCAATAGCGGGGCGATTGAAGATCTGATGAATCAGGCCGGCACCGCCAGTGGAGTATCGGTTTCGTGGTCGGCGGATGGTAAAGGCAGAGTCAAACGCGTGGGTGTCCAAAACGACAACGTTCTGATGAACGGTTACATTTGCGCCGAAAAAGGTAAGTCAGAAAAGGTGGAGGTATCCTTTGCCAACCTGAACCAGTTTGTTTCCTCATACGATGTCTATGTCTACATTGGGATGGGGACCGATAATCAGCGCAAGACGGGTACACTTACGGATGGGACAACCCGCTACGCCGACTTCAAGGTCATGTCGGGAGCCGTTAATACCTTCCCCGATGCGTATACTCTGATTGATGGCGACGGGGTTGCTGGAAACTATGCCCTGTTCTCCGGCCTGACGAGCGATACGGTTACAATCACCTACACTCGCGGGAGCAACAATGGCGGGATTCACGGCGTCCAGATTGTCGATTCTGTACTGGGCGCTCCCGCGCCGGTCGTCCGCACCGCCCCGGCCACGCCCGGGGTTGTCCCGACGCCCGGGGTTGCTCCAAAGCCTGTTGCTGTTTTAGAACCCGTTGCTCCGGTCGTCAAAAAGACGTTCGCGGCGATGGCGGCTCCGACCAAATTTAAAATTTCGCTGAAAGACGATAAATACTCGATTCCCGGGAAATGGGGCACGTTCGAAAGTCTGGCCCCGCGGATCAATGGGCAGTCGCTCTTTAAATCCGCAACGCGTGAACATGACGGAATCGTTTCCAGCTCGGTTCAGGGGGTTGATGTGGAGTTGGCATTTGAATGGGTCGAAGGCGGATGGCTGAAGATCGGCGCGACGCTGGTGAATAACAGCGACAAAACCGTCGAACTGAAAACCATCGATCTGCTGGAAGCTCGCCTTCCGGACATGCTTCAAAGCAAGAAGCCGCTCAAGTTTTATTGGATGACGGATTCCATCTGGTCGAAGCGAGGAATCAACGAAGTCAAAACCCAAGCGTTCCAGGGCTTGTACACCGCCGCGCTCTACACCCCGGATGCCGCGCAATCCTGGGTGGTGGCCTATAATGCGCCGCAGCTGTGGCGCAGTTCAATTTCGGTGGACGGGCCAACCAAAACCCTGAAGGCCTTTGTCGATTTTGAGGGGATTCCTTTTCCGCTGGAGCCGGGTGAAAAAATCACGCTCGACTCCCTTGTGATCTCGGGAGACATGAATCTGAAGGACGGCTTGATGTCGCTCGGGAAAACCTTCTATTCTCCGCGTCGCCCACTGGAGGAAATCCGCGACTTCGCCAACTACAACACCTGGGAATACACGCAAAGGGAGTGCCACGAAAAATATCTCGATCCGGTTCTTGATGCGCTGGCCGCCAACGAAACGACCGCCGAGGCCTGCCACTATTTCGTGATCGACGACGGCTGGTTCAAAGACCCCGGCGTTTGGACGGCCTACGATGTAAAGATGCCCTCGGGCGTCGATGGCTGGATCAAAAAGGTTGAAGCGCACGGCCTCATCCCCGGCTGCTGGATTGCGCCCTATCTCATGGCCGGTCCTGTGGCCGAAGAGCATGGCTTCAAGTTGTTCGACACCAGCGACAAAACGGGCGGTGCCATGGAGGTGGTCAAATCGGGTTCGGTCGATATCTCCCAGCCGGGCGTCCAGGAATTCTACCTTAGCCAGATCCGCGGGCTGCGCGCCGCCGGGTTTAAATTCTTCAAGACCGACTTCCTGCGCAACGGCTACCGCTCGCCGCGCGACTATGCCTATAGCAAATGGCCCGCTGAAAAGGTGATGTATGACTACCACAGTCGAATCCGCGAAGCCGTCGGCGACGATGCCTTCTGGCTCGCCTGCGGCACTACTTTTTCCTCGAGTGCCGGACTGGCCGACGGCGCGCGGATTGGCGGCGATACCAAAGCCAACTGGAAGCATGTTCAGAAGATCGCCAAGTGGGTCGGCTTTTCGTTTTGGATGCACGGCAACCTCTGGTGGAACGATCCCGACTTCCTCGTCGTGAAAGGGCCCGAAACCCTGAAGGAGGGCGCCGTGCCGCATCGCACCGGCAACAACCGGATTCCGTACGACGGCTTTACACTCGAAGAAGCAAAATGCCTCTCGACTCTCATCATCGCCTCTGGCGGAATGATGAGCTGGTCCGACAATCCCGAACTTATTCCCGAAGCGATGGATGTTGTTGAAAAAACCTTCGAAAATGCCGGCGGTTCCATGGGAATCCCACTCGACTTCGGAATAGAAAACGTTTCTGGAAAATGGCTCCGTATTGAAAAGGATCGGTGTTATATCGGGCTGATTAATTGGAAGGATGAAGTGCAGAAATTTGAAATCGATCTATCAGGCTATCCCGAAGTCGCAGGCAGCTATGGAACCGTAGACCTGTTCTCCGGTGAAAAGGTCCCGGTCAAAAACGGCCGGATATCCCTGACCCTCCCGCCGCACACCTCCCGCTGTCTCATTCGAAATCGTTGAGGTCTGGATTATGAGGTTCTTCTCAGGTTTTTATGATGACTCTTCGACTGCATTTATTTTTAGACGGGATAACAGGGTGACCCTGCAATGGTTGCCAATCGAGGAGGAGTCCAGCAAAGCTGGGTAAGCCTCTCTGGGTAAGGTCTAGTCAACCGCCCAGTAGTGGAATGACTGAAACCGGCAAATACTGGAAAAGGAAAGGAAACGAGTTCGGCGAGGTGAAGGGTGTATGCCCTGAATCTGAAACATAGCTCCGAGA
>Ga0307990_1000683_pt1 | contig 29351 bp, 24 predicted proteins | sample EllFjometagen129_FD_203168 | JGI IMG/M metagenome (GOLD analysis project Ga0307990, IMG submission 203168) | Marine microbial communities from Ellis Fjord, Antarctic Ocean - #129 | ecosystem: Environmental > Aquatic > Marine > Unclassified | place: Southern Ocean | collected 2014-10-08
AAAGATTTAACTGCTGCGATTGGTGTAAGAGGACAAAACGCAAAACTTGCAGCACAATCAAGTGGTTGGAAAATAGAAATCAAATCAATTACTCAAGCTAAAGAAGAAGGTATTAAATACCGTAGGTTAGATAGTGAAACAACATAAAATTCCGTTAAGAAAATGTGTTATTACTAATGAACAACTTCCAAAAAGAGAATTGATTAGAGTAGTGAAAAACAAAGAAGGACTTGTTAGTGTTGATTTAACCGGAAAAGTTAATGGACGAGGAGCTTATCTAAAAAGAGATAAAAAAGTAATTTTAAAAGCTATTAAAACTAAAAAATTAGATCGTCATTTAGAAGCGAAAATTCCAAAAGAAGTATATAATGAATTGTTAGGTTTGTTTGATAATGAATAAACAATTAATATTAAATTTATTAGGACTTGCTACTAGAGCTAGAAAAACAGTTATAGGCGAAGAATTTGTTTTAAAAGGATTATCTAATAATCAGCATAATATTGTCTTTTTGGCAAGCGATGCTGGTGATAATATAAAAAGAAAAATATTAAGGAAAACTGAGGATAATAATGCATTACTTATCGATTTCTTTACATCTTTAGAGTTATCTAAAGCAATAGGGAAAGATAATCGAATGGCAGTATTGGTTTCAGATAAGGGATTTATAGATAAATTCAAAGAATATATGAATTCCTAGAGAAAGAGGTGGTTTTTGATGGCTAAGAAAAACATCAAAAAAACTAAACAAGAAGATACAAGAGTAACAAACATTCCTCAAGAAAAAGTAATCAAAAATGATGGGGTTTTATATTATGTAACAGATATGTCTGTTGCTGATGTTGCGAGTGGAATGAACCTAAGTCCATCAGATGTTATTAAGAAATTAATGGGTCTTGGAATTATGGCAGCACAAACTCAAAGTGTCGATCGTGAAACGATTGAAATTATTGCTTTGGACTTCGGATACACATTAGAAGACCAAGCTAAAACAGACTTAACAAGATTTGAGGAAATGGATATTGTTGATTTAGAAGAGGACTTAGTCGAAAGACCTCCGATTGTTACAATTATGGGACATGTAGACCATGGTAAAACTACTTTATTAGATACTATCAGAAACTCAAGAGTTACTGAAAGTGAAGCAGGTGGGATTACTCAACATATTGGTGCATATCAAGTTAAAAAGAATGGTAAACTTATTACCTTCATTGATACTCCAGGGCATGCAGCTTTTACTGAAATGCGTGCACGTGGAGCAAAAGTTACAGATATAACAATTTTAGTTGTTGCTGCAGATGACGGTGTAATGCCTCAAACAAGAGAAGCAATAGACCATGCAAAAGCTGCAAATGTACCTATTATTGTTGCTATTAATAAAATTGACATGGAAGGATCTAATCCTGAAAGAGTTAAACAAGAACTTACAGAATTTGGACTTGTACCTGAAGAATGGGGAGGGGACACAATATTTTGTGAAGTGTCTGCTTTAAAAGCTGTCGGAATTGAGAACTTACTTGAAATGATTCAACTTCAAGCTGAAATAAATGAATATAAGGCAAATCCTAATAGACTTGCATCTGGAACTGTAATAGAATCAAAACTTGATAAAGGAAAAGGACCTGTTGCAACATTACTTGTTGCTAATGGTACTTTGAAAATAGGAGATGTACTTGTTGCAGGAAATACATTTGGTAAAGTAAGAGCAATAGTTGATGATCTAAATGTTAGATTACAAAATGTTCTTCCAAGTAAAGCTGCAGAAGTTACTGGATTAAATGATGTTCCTCAAGCTGGAGATTCATTTATGGTATTTAAAGATGAGAGACAAGCAAGACTTATCTCAGAAGAAAGAGCTCATCGTTCTTGGGAAGAAGAAAGAGGAGTAGGAAAAACAGTTTCACTTGATGATTTATTCAATCAAATGAGTGAAGGTGAACTTAAAGAATTAAGAATTATTGTCAAAGGTGATACACATGGTTCAATTGAAGCATTGAAAGCATCTTTAGAAAAAATAGATGTTGAAGGTACTAAAATTGATATCATTAGAGCAAGCGTTGGTACAATCACAGAAACTGACGTAATATTAGCTCTTGCTTCAAGAGCAATTATTATCGGATTTAATGTTAGACCTATGGCTGAAGTAAGAAACCATGCAAAGGCAAAAGGTGTTGATATTCGTTTATACAACATTATTTATAAAGCATTAGAAGAAGTTGAGCTTGCCCTTACAGGTATGCTTGATCCAGTCTTCGAAGAAGTAGTAACAGGACAAGCTGTAGTAAGAGATACTTTTAAAATTTCAAAAGTAGGTACTGTTGCAGGATGTTATGTTACTGATGGCTTAATTGGAAGAAACAGCTTAGTTCGTATATTAAGACAAGGTGTTGTAATCTATGAAGGTAAAATGATTTCTCTTAAAAGATTTAAAGATGATGCTAAAGAAGTTAAAGAAGGATATGAATGTGGAATTATGGTAGAAAAATTTAATGACATTAAAGAAAGTGACGTTATCGAAGCTTCAATTGAAAGAGAAGTAAAAAGATAGTGTCAAAACACTTAAGACTTGAATCCACTATCCAAAGAGCATTATCAGAAATTTTTATAAGAGATGTAAAAGATAAAGCAATTGGTTTCATTACTATTACTGAAGTAAGATTAACAAAAGATTTAGGATTTTTAACTGTTTACTACTCAATACTTGGACAAGATGCAAAAAGAGAAGCTGCAAAAAAAGCTATTGAAAGATCAAAAGCTTTTATTAGAACAACTCTAGCTCACAAAGTTCAAATGAGAAAAAGTCCAAAATTGATATTTAAGTTTGATGAATCCTTAGAATATGGAAATAGGATTAATGAAGGATTATCAAAAGTAATGCCAAAAGATTAAAAATAAAGCCAGTGAATTTAATCACTGGCTTTTTTTATTTTCGTTTTTCTTGTTCTTCTATGGTAAATCATATAGTAAACACTTGGAACTAAGAAGATTGTGAGTATTGTACTTGTAACCATTCCGCCCATAAATGAGATGGCTAATGGTTTGAAGAAGTTACCACCTGTTAGAAGTAAAGGTATTAGGCCTAAAATTGTTGTAAGACTTGTTAATATAATAGGTCTAAATCTTAGATAAACTGCATCAATACAGGCTTGCTTAACATCGCTACCATTGTGATGATTTCTACTTATATACTCTACAAGTAAGATACCGGTGTTCACTGTTACCCCTATTAAACTTACCATCCCAACTAAACTCGTAGCTGTAATTGGACTGTTAAATATGATTAGGAATAGGAAACTTCCTGAAAAACTTAGAGGGATTGTTAAATATACAATCAGTGGTTTAATAAAGTTATTAAATTGTATAAACATTATTATGTATATTAGAACCATAGCAATAATACTAGCTCTAATTAAATCACCACTTATTTCTTCAAACATTTCATTTTCTCCACCATACTTTACATTGACATCTCCCAAAGTATAACCAGACACCACTTCTTTTACATCTTTTTCTAATTCTTTTAAGTCTGAATCATCAGTGAAATATAAATCAATATAGCTTAGTCCTGAATTGTCGAGTCTATTAATGATGCTATAATCAATTGTTGATTCAATAGATATGAATGTGTCCAAGGTAAATGAATTGTCGAGGGTTTCTGAATAAATGTTTAATGATAGTAAATCTTCAACCAAAGTAACATCACTATTCAGGCTTACATTTATTTCTTCATTATTTAGATTGAAGATGTTTAAATCGAATCCATTTAAGTTAATAGCAATCAATCCGTCAATCTGAGCTTTGGTGAGAAAATGATTGCTTATCTCAGTAAAATCATATGTGATTACATATTTTGTGGATTTAATATTTTGAGTTAAACTATAGCTCTTAACGTTATCTAATTGCATAATATCTGTGAATATATCGTTGCTTAAATCATCAAGTTGTTGTGAGTCGTCACTGCTCAATGTTACCCTTACAGGTGCAATTGGAGGGCTTAACTCTAAAACATTAACATTAATTTTTACATCTGTGAAACTTGAAAGATCTTGTTCTAGGCTTTTTTTGTATTCTAACAAGTCTTTTTCATTGTAATCTAGGTTAATATATATTCTCCCAATGTGACTTCTTTCATTTATTAAGTTTGCACTAAAATGAAAGTCTGGAAGATTACCCCCGATACTTGTTGAGTAATTTAAAACATGAATATTATATTTAAATTCTTCTTGAATTTCTTCTCCAACTAATCTAGTTGATTCTAAATCTCCTAATACTTCATTTTCAAAGTCAATATATAGAACTGCTCTTTCATCATTAGGATATAAATCAAGAGGTTGATTTTCAAATGCAAAATAAACACTTCCTACAAGTAATAGTATACTAACTGTAATCCAAACTAATGGGAATTTGACTGTGAATCCTATCATTTTCTTTATATTTTTTTCATGGACTGATATTTTATTTATTTTATCCTTTTTCTTTTCCTTTAAGAAAATAGTAGCTAGAACCGGGCTTAACATCATACTCACTATGTAACTTAGCACAATAGCGATTATTACAGTAAGAGGTAAGCTACTCACTATTTCTCCTAAGAAGCCAGGAAGCATCACTAAAACGATGAATGCTGCTATTGTGGTAAGTGTTGAGCTTAACACTGGAGCAAAATTATCATGTATTGCTTTTTTAGCACTATCTATTCTGTTTATACCTTTATCTATGTTTACTTTTATCCCTTCAGTAATAACAATTGAATTGTCAACCAGAATACCGATTGCGATGATCAATCCAACAATGGTTAATTTATGAAGTTCAAATTTACTTAGATAGAGAATTGCAATTGTAGCGAATATTATTACCGGTATTGTAATAATAATTAAAATACTATTTCTGAAACCTATTCCAATTAGAACGATTATCATTACTACTACTACACAAATTAATAAACTAATGAAGACGTTATTTATTTGTGCATTTACATAGTCTGGTAGAAATAGCATTTCGCTGATTTGTAATTCAGCATTGTCTTCATTTTCTAGAAATGCATTTTTTGAGTCTAATACTTCATCTCCCATTTTTGTAAAATCGATATCATTTTTGAAATACAAACTTAAGAAAATTGTTTTATCTTCATTATATTCATATATTTTTGAACTCGTATTTTGAAGTTCTATAGTAGAAATGTCTCCAAGAGTTACTAGGGGGCTTAATCCTGGGATAAGAGGAATAATAATCATGTTCTCAAGAGTATCTAAGTCCTCAATATCAATATTCCCAGAGATACTAATACTTCCGTAAATAGTACTAATACCTCCCAGAGGAATATCTAATGAATTTGCATATAAAATTTGATAGATTTTGTACATATCAAGACCATATGCATCCATGGCTGCAGTATCTAAGGTTATAACAACCTCGTTTCCAAAGACACTATCTATTTTTACACTATTGATTTCATCAATAAGTAATAATTCATTTCTGTACGATTCTCCATAGTTTATCAATTCTTCTTCTGACAAAGTGCTGGAGTGAACAGCGAAAATTACATGAGGATCATCAAAACTTGATGAATAAGATATTTCAGTTATACTTTTACTCAAAGACAGTTCATTAACTTTCTCATATATATCAAAAGAAAGCTTATCTGGGTCGTCAGCACTATACTGGTACATCGTTAAAATTACAGCATAGTTATCATAAATTGTGCTCTTAACAGAATCTACATCGCTGAAAGTCATAATTAACTTTTCAATATCATCAACAATTGTATCTTCAATATCACTAGCACTTACACTCGGTGCTACTATTGTTAAAACCATGTAAGGTGTATCTATTTCTGGCATTTCTTGTTTTGGTATTACAAAATAACTATATATTCCGAACCCGAAAATGAGTGCGAATAAAAGTATAACCAGTTTTCTTCTATTAAACATCATGTTAATTAGCTTTTTCATACATAAGACTCCTTTATAAACAAACATACAATTATGTTACATTTGTTTCATATCTATACTTATGTTATAATATATTTGACTTGAAATCAATCAAATATATTACTATGAGACAAGGAGGTATTATATGTATCAAATTGAGAAACTAGACATGCGAGTTAAGTACACTAGAGAGTGGACTTTTGAAGCGTTGAGTAGATTGTTAGAAGTGAAAGCCTATGAAAATATCAAGATTTCTGAGATTATAATAAAGGCTGGAATATCAAGAGCGACATTTTATCGAAATTTCAGTACTAAAGATGATATTGTGAAACTAAAAGTTAAAATGTTTTTCGAAGATTTTTTCACATCTCTTCAGGATTATTTTCAGAAAGATGTGGCAAACGGAGAAATAATACTAGTACAACAGTTTTTTAAAAGAATTGACGAGGAAGAAAAATTAGTTAATGTGGTAATAAAAACTAAACTTGAATATTTAATGGTTGCAGGTATACTAGAAATAATAAACCATAGAAGAGAACAATTCTATTCTCTGATTAAATCGGATAAAAAAACAGAAGCTTATACTATAGAGATTACAGCTTCTTCTGCTTGGACTCTATTATCTAGATGGCACCGAAGTGGTAAAGAAGAATCTTCAAAAGAATTGTCAAATATCTTTTCTTCTGCTTTTAAAAGTGTGTACATAGCGCTATTTGGAGATCTAAACGAATTAATTAAATAGGTGATAATATGCTAAAAGATAAAATTAAAACGGTTCCTAATCTACCTGGATCGTATCAATTTAAAAATGAAGATGGAGTTATCATATATGTTGGTAAAGCCAAAAATTTAAGGAAGCGAATAGCTTCTTATTTTACAGGAAGTCATGATGAGAAAACTAGCAGACTAGTATTGAACATTGTAGATTTTGAATATATTGTTACTCATACAGAATTAGATGCTTTGTTGTTAGAACTTAACCTAATCAAAAAATTCAATCCAAGATACAATATTATGCTTACTGATGATAAAACATATCCATATATAGAAATAACAAATGAAAAAAATCCAAAATTAATTGTAACAAGAAATATTTCAAAAAAATCGAAAAACTTCTTTGGGCCATATCCTAATGTAGGGGCTGCTAGGGAGACGGTTAAGCTACTTAATAATATTTATCCATTAAGAAAATGTGTAAAGCTACCAAAACAAGAATGCTTATATTATCATATGGGACAATGTCTTGCTCCATGTATAAAAGAGATATCAAAAGCTGAATATGAGGAAATAATAATTAGTATAAGAAAGTTCCTTAAGGGTGATATCAAAGATGTAATTAATAATCTAGAAAGAAAAATGCTTATAGCAAGTGAAAAACTTGAGTATGAAAAAGCTTTAGAATATAAAAATACAATAACTAATATTAAAACTACAACTTTTAAACAAAAAATTAATCTTAATGATTTAAAAGATAGAGATATTATTGGATATCATTTTAATGAGCATTTGATATCTATTGAGATATTCTTTATTAGGAATGGAAAGATATCAGCAAGGCATCAAGTTATGTTTGAATATTATTCTGACCCACAAAAATCTATTGAGGATTATATTGCTCAATTCTATGAAAAAAATATTGTTCCTAAAGAAATCTTTGTACCATCCGATTTAAATGTAGATACACTTGAAGATTTCCTAAAGACAAAGATATCTAAGCCTAAAAAAGGCGATAAGTTTAAACTTCTTAGTTTAGCAATTATAAATGCAAAAGAAGCCTTAATACAAAAAACGGAAATTGTCAGAAGAGAACTTGATAGAACAATTTTATCTGTTGACCGTTTAGGGGAACTTCTAGGAATTAGTTCACCTTATGTAATAGAAGCTTTTGATAATTCTAATCTGTTTGGGGAATATGCTGTGAGTAGTATGGTTGTATTTGTGAATGGAAAGTCTTCAAAAAAAGACTATCGAAAATTTAAGATAAAGTCGCTTGAGAATAAGGCTTCAGACTATCATACAATGAAAGAAGTTCTATATCGTAGATATTATAAGGTTTTAGTTGATGATTTAAGACGTCCTGAACTGATTTTGGTAGATGGAGGAAGTCAACAAGTAAATGCAGCGAAGGAGATTCTTAGTAGTCTTGAAATGAAGATCCCAATAGCTGGGTTAGTAAAGAGTAATAAGCATCAAACCGATCATTTGTTAACTGAAAATCTAGAAAAAATAACAATATCTAGAACATCAAATGTATTTCATCTACTGACAAGAATTCAAGATGAAGCGCATAGGTTCGCAGTCAATTATCATAGACAAGTTAGAAGTAAAGGCATTTTTAACTCAATTCTTGATGATATAAAAAGTGTTGGGCCAAAAACTAAAGAAAAACTACTAAATAAGTATAAATCAGTAAATTTAATCAAACTTGCATCGATTGAAGAATTAACTGATTTAGGGATATCAAAAAATGCTGCATTAAATTTAATTGAAAAGCTTAAAGAAGATTAAATCTGTGCTATAATATTATAGGTGATTATATGAAGAAAATAATAAGCGGAAGAATTTTATGTATAAATGAAGACGATAGAATAATCTCACTAAAAGTGAAAAATCAGGTGATGTTTTTTTACTTACAAAGATCTATGTTAAATAGGATTGGAAAATATTTATCAATATCAAGATTCATCCAATTTGTAATAAAAGACGAAGAAAGAATATATAAGGGAAGAAAAGTCTCAAATATTGATTATGTTCTTAAAATAATGGAAATTCGTTATCGAAAAAACATGGTTTTTTATGATATATTAAACATAAGAAGTGGGACTAAAGACCTTATTAACGGTCTAGATAATAAGATGTTTCTGGATTTAGAAATGTCAATGCATCCGTATAAACAAGATAAGAATTTTACTCAAGAAATTATACAAGTTGGGATTTATCTAGTAGATAAAAATGATAGACTAATTGAGGAATATTGCAAAATTATCAAACCAACTCTACATCCAAAGCTTACAAAAAGAACGCTAAAATTTTTAGAAATTTCGCAAGAGCAAGCCGACAATGGTATAGATTTCAAAGAATTCTATGTCTATTTTAAGCAATTGGTTGAAAAATACGTACCTGCTATCATTGTTTGGGGAAGAAATGACTTCTTAGCTTTGAGAGAATCATATAAAATTAATGGTCTTCCATCGCTTAGGAAAAGGACTAGGTACATTAATTTACTTAAATTACATAAGAATTATTTCAACTTAAAAAATGATCTAGGATTGTTTAATGCACTTAATTTGTACACAAGTGACAATGATAAACAGTTACATAATGCTTTGGAGGATGCAAAAGCTACTTCTGAAATTTTTAATGGGTTTAGGCTTGTTTTGAACAATAATCTTATTGTAAATCTAAATCAATATAAATAAAAACTTTAATCTTCAGTAAAATTATGGTATAATTTTACTGAAGATTTTTATATGAGGTGATTGGATGGCAACGTTAAAAGATATAGCAGAAAAATTAGGAGTTTCAATTACAACAGTGTCTAGAGTTTTGAATCATGATAAGACATTAAGTGTAAGTGATTCTCTAAGAAAAAAAATTCTTGATAGAGCAATTAAAATCAATTATAAGACGCCAAGGAATAGACCCAGGTTGCAAACTAAATCTAAATATAGAATAGCTATTGTTAACTGGTATAATGCAGCAGAGGAAATTGATGATCCATATTATATGCAGATTAGAAGAGGAATACAACATTTGGCTCTTAAATGTAATACAGATACAATACTTTTTTATAAGAATGAGATTAGAAGTATTGAAAGTAAATTAACTGTTATTGACGGTATTATTTGTATTGGGAAGTTTACTCCTGAGCAAGTAAAAGTGCTGCGAAGGGTATCTAAAAATATTGTCTTTGTTGATTCAAGTCCAGATGAGGACTTATACGATAGTATAGTTATTGACTTTAACCATGCGGTTAAAAGTGTTCTATCGACACTAATTTCCAAAAAATATAAAAAAATCGGATATATTGGCGGTGTTGAATATATCGGAGGCAATATTAAACTAGGTGAGAGACGAGAATTAGTGTTTAGAGACTATCTTTTCCAGAGAAATTTATTGCTACCGAAATTTATTCATGTTGGTTCTTTTACAAGCAAGTCTGGATATCTTTTGATGAAAGAAGCGCTATCAAAAATAGATAGAGCAGATGTTTATTTTTGTGCTAATGATTCTATTGCTTTAGGAGCTTTAAGAGCCATTAACGAAGTCGGATTATCTGTTCCTAAAGATATTGGAATAATAGGATTTAATGATAACCCTACATCTAGTTATACTTCTCCACCACTAACAACTGTTCATGTACATACAGAGTTTATGGGAGAACAATCTCTCCGATCATTAGTAGAGAAAATAGAAGGAAGAATTCTTCCAGTTAAGAAAATTATACCAACAAAAATTGTAATTAGGGAAACTTTAAAGTAAAATTTTACTATGAGGAGTTATAATATGAAAATTCTAAATATTGCAAAAAAACATGAAGCATTATTAGGCGATGACTTTCAAGTTTACTTCACACCAGGTAGAGTCAACTTGATTGGCGAACATGTTGATTATCAAGGAGGGTTTGTTCTTCCTGTTGGAATAAATTTGGGAACGTACGCTTTTGTTTCTAAAAGAGACGATTGTTTCTTTCATGTACTATCTGAAAACTTTTTAGGATTAGGTACAAAAATTATTACTATCGAGGAATTAGAAAATTATGAACTTGATGAGCTTGAAAAATATGAATATCAAAAAACAGAAATTTCTGAACTTTATCAATTAGATAATAAAATACTTAATGATCTTAAAAAATATAAAATCAATAGAAAAAAAAATAATGAACTTGATGGATGGACTAAATATGTAAAGGGAATGTTGAGAGCGTTTTTAAAAAATGGAGTGGATTTTTCTCATGGTCTAAATATTGTAATTTTTGGTACATTACCACATGGTTCAGGTTTGTCTTCTAGTGCATCTTTAGAAGTGCTTATTGGGACGATTTTAAATGATCAATATTCATGTAATCTTGACCCTTTCGAAATAGCTATAATATCTAAAAACGTAGAGAACAAATATGTTGGAGTAGAGTGTGGATTTATGGATCAAATAAGTGTTGCATCGAGTGTCATTAATACTGCAATGTTGTTAAATACTAATACACTTGATTATAGACATATACAGCTTAAACTAGGCGAATACTCTTTGATAATTGCTAACTCAAACAAATCTAGAAGATTAGACAATACAAAATATAATGAGAGACAAAATGAGTGTTCAATAGCTGTTTCTTCAATTAACAAGAATGGCGGAAATATTGATTATTTGTGCGACCTAAATTCTGACAACTATTTAACATATTTAAACTTTATTTCTGATGAAGTTATAAGAAAAAGAGCTAAACATGTAATTTGTGAAAATTTGAGAACTCTTGATGCTGTTGAAGCTCTTAAAGTAGATGATATTATTCTCTTTGGTGAACTTATGAACGATAGCCACAATTCTCTGCGCGACTTATACGAAGTATCATGTTTTGAACTCGACACCCTCGTAGATTCGTTCAGATTTCATGGTGCCATAGGTGCAAGAATGACAGGAGCTGGCTTTGGAGGCTGTGTTGTGAGTCTTGTAAAAACAAACAATATTCTTGATATAATTTCCAAAGTACAACAAGATTATCTTAAAATCGTGGGCTATTCTGCTGATTTTTTTCCTGTGAAAAGCAGTGATGGAACAAGAAAACTTGAAAGTGGTGATTTGTTATGAATGTATTAATAACTGGTGGTGCTGGATATATTGGGAGTCATGCAGTTAAGATGTTTATTGCTGCTGGACATAATGTAGTAGTAATTGATAATTTATCAACTGGATTCATTCATTCAGTTGATGAGAAAGCAATTTTTTATAATATTGATATTAGAGATTTTAAAAAAGTAAAAGATGTCTTAATTTCTAACGAAATAGAAATAGTAATTCACTTTGCTGCCTTTAGCCTAGTCGCACAAAGTATGGAAATTCCACTAGCATATTACAATAACAATGTTTACGGAACCATGGTTTTGTTAGATGCTATGAAGGAATCTAATGTAAAAAAAATTGTGTTTAGTAGTAGTGCTGCTGTATATGGTGAACAAAGTATTATGCCAATAACAGAAAATGCAAATGTACTTCCTACCAATGCTTATGGAGAAACCAAACTTGCAATGGAAAAAATGATGCGATGGGCCGATATTTCTCATGGCATAAAATATATATCTTTAAGATATTTTAATGTAGCTGGAGCGCACTATTCAGGGACTATTGGGGAAAACCATAATCCTGAGACTCATCTAATACCTTTGGTACTTCAGGTGCCTCAGGGAAAAAGAACTCATATAGATGTCTATGGAAATGATTACGATACATCAGATGGAACGTGTGTAAGAGACTATATACATATAGAAGATTTGATTGAAGCACACATGCTTGCTATGAAACAGCTTTTTAAAGTAAATAAAAGTAATATATATAACCTTGGAAGCGGACAAGGATTCAGTGTATTAGAAATTATTAAAGCAGCTAGAAAAATTACAAACTCAGATATTAGAATCGTGCAATCAAAAAGGCGAGATGGTGATCCCGCTAAACTTATAGCTTCGAGTGAAAAAGCAGAAAAAGAATTGGGTTGGGTAAGAAAATTTAATGATATTTCTTCAATTATTTCATCAGCATGGAAGTATCATCAATTCCATAAGGAGGGTTATAGTAATGAAGATAAATAGAGATATTAAGCTGCTCTGTGAGTATGCTCTAAACGAGAAACTCATAAATGAGACAGATTACGATTATGTACTGAATAAATTGACCAACTTACTTCAAATTAAAGATATTAAGAGTGTAGAAATAGACAACATAGACGTAAAAGAACTTTCTATTCTTCTAGACCCAATATTGGACTATGCCTATGAAATAGGAGCATTTACTCCTAATACAATTTCTCAACGAGACTTGTTTGAAGCAAAGGTAATGGATATATTTATACCAAGACCTTCAACTATAAACTATATATTTAATCAAAAATTGAAAGATAATCCTGTAAAAGCAACTGACTATTTTTACACATTATCTCAAAAGAGTAACTATATAAAAACTTCAAGAACTTCAAAGAATGTTAAGTGGAAATCTGAGACTCCATATGGTACTTTTGATATTACAATTAATCTAAGCAAACCTGAAAAAGATCCGAGAGATATTATCAATCAAAGTGGTAAAAAGAGTTCTTCATACCCTAAATGCCTGTTATGCAAAGAACAGGTAGGATTTTATGGTGATCAAAACAAACCTGGTAGAACTAATCATAGGATTATTTCTATGAAACTGAATAACGAAGATTTCTATCTTCAGTATTCACCTTATGTTTACTATAATGAACACTCTATTGTGTTAAAAAGAGATCATGTACCTATGAATGTCACAGTTGATACTTTTAAAAGGTTATTTGATTTTATTGATATACTTCCTCACTATTTCTTAGGCTCAAATGCTGGATTGCCAATTGTTGGTGGTTCAATATTAAGCCATGAACATTATCAAGGTGGGAGATATAAGTTCCCAATTGAGTCTGCAAAGGTACTCAAAAAGTATGTAATTAAAGATGTAGTATTGAAACAATTATATTGGCCACTCAGTGTTGTAAGATTAGAATCTAGCAATCGAGAATCTCTTATAAAAACTGCCGATAAGTTATATAAATTCTGGGAGAAATACAATGATTCTGATGCAGGTATTGTATCATTTACTGACAAACCTCATAATGCAATAACGCCGATAGCTAGAAAAAAAGGCGATATATATATACTTGATATTGCTCTAAGAAATAACTTAACAAGTGATTTATTTCCATTAGGAATATTCCACCCTCATCCTAAAAACCATCATATTAAGAAAGAAAATATAGGGCTAATAGAAGTGATGGGATTAGCTATATTACCTTCTAGATTGGTTGAAGAACTTGCTGAAATAAAACAAGCACTACTTGAAAATAGTGATTTACCTATCAAATACAATATCCATAATGACTGGTTAAAGAGTCTTAAAAAAACGTATAGCGGTGAAGAAATTGATGCATTTATTAACGAACAAGTTGCTCTTAAATTTGTACAATGTATTGAGGATTCTGGTGTATTTAAACAAACTAAAGAAGGTACAAAGCAATTCGATAAATTCATTGGAGGTCTGATTAGTGTACTCGATTAATAAACAATATGTAGACAACAATGAATATACTTTTATAGATATTGAGCAACAGAATATTAGAGTTAAATTTATGGATTATGGAGCTACCATAATGAATATAGTTGTACCTGATGTCAATGGAAAAATGGAGACAGTAGTTATGGCCTATGACTCTCTAAAGTCTTACATTAATAATGATATGTATTTAAATGCAATTATTGGACCGACAAGCGGAAGGATTGCTGATGGTAAATTTAAAATCGATAATACAGACTATGAATTGGATACAAATGCTGAAGGCACAGAAAACTTGCATGGTGGAAAAGAAAGCTTTGCATTTAAATTTTTTAGTTATGAAATTGAAGATAATTCAGAATATACAAAAGTAATTTTTACCATTAAAAAAAGTAAAGAAAATTCAAATTATCCTGGTAATCAAACTGTAAAGATAATATATACAGTGAGAGAAGAAGAACTTCAAATTGAGTTCACTGCATCGACAGATGAAGATGCTCTAATGAATTTAACAAATCATGCATATTTCAATCTCTCAGGAGATATGAAATATGATATTTTAGATCACGAATTATACGTAGATTCTGAACAACATCTTGATTTGAATGAGTTTCACATTCCCTCTAAAGTAGCTCAAAATAAAAATACAATATTTGACTTTTCATCATTCAAAAAGATAAAAAACAATTTTCCAAGCAATGTTTACAGTCTGATTTCTAAAGGAATTGACGAACCCTTCTTGTTAACTCATAAATCGTTTGACCACTTGAAAATCCATCTAAAGGACAGCATTTCAGGAAGAGAGCTAAAAGTATATACAAATTACCCTTGTGCAGTTATCTATACTCATAATTTCCCAAACGAGTTAGAGCTGTTATTTAAGGCACCAAATAAAAGACATATGGGTATTTGTTTTGAAACACAATTAGTACCTAATGGAATAAATCTTGAAGGATTTGATAAAGGAATATTAAGAAAAAACAATTTGTACAATTATAAAACGTTATTTAAATTTGTTGTCGGGGAGGATTTGAAATGTTAAATTATTTTGAAGATGAAAAAGTATTTTACTTAAACACTGTGAACTCAACATACATTTTCATGGTCAATGAAGAATCCCATTTAGAACATATATATTATGGTGGTAACATAAAGAGAGTAAAGGATATCAATAATATTAGATTAAAGTATGAATTCGAGCTTGGAAGTACAACTTCATATAGCGCTAAGAATAAGGGTTATTCGTTAAATCATACTCTCTTAGAGGTATCTAATTTTGGAAAAGGTGACTACAGAGAGCCAACTACACATATTGAATTAGATACTGCTCATAGAACATTAGATTTTAAATACCAGAGTCATAATATAATTAAGAAACGAAAAATAGAGGGACTTCCTGAGACGAAAAAAGAAGAGACTCTAGAAATAATTTTGAAAGACGAAATTGAAAATGTTATCTTAAAACTATTTTATTCAGTTTTTCCAGATGAAGATGTAATCGTTAGAAGTCAAGAAATTATAAATGAAAGTTCAGGAGAAATCATTCTGGATAAAGCATTAAGTTTTAATTTAGATTTTTTAAATAAAGATTATATTTTAAGCAAACTTGATGGGGCTTGGATTAGGGAAAGACACATCACGGATTATAAGCTTACAAATGGAATTTTAAGATTTGACTCCAAGAAAGGTACGTCTTCGAGTGACCACAACCCATTTTTTGTGTTAAAGAAAAGCAATACAAACGAGGATTTTGGAGATGCATTTGGTTTTGCTTTAGTATATTCAGGCAATTTTGAAGCAAACATAGAAGTGTCACCTCATAACTTACTCAGAATTAACATGGGTGTAAATAGTTTTGATTTTCGATATAGATTGGGAGTAAGTGAAAATTTTGTTACTCCAGAAGTTATTATGTCATATTCAAATAAAGGATTAAATAAGCTGAGCAATAATTTTCATGATTTGATAAATGAATATATAATTAATGATAATCACAAGCATAAAGAAAGACCAATTTTGATAAATAATTGGGAAGCAACATATTTTGATTTCAACCAAAAAAAGTTATTAGCCATCGCCAAAAAAGCTAAAAAACTAGGTATCGAATTATTCTGTTTAGATGACGGATGGTTCGGGAAGAGGAATGATGATTTTTCTTCACTTGGTGACTGGTATTATAATAAAAAGAAATTACCTAGAGGAGTAAAAGGAATCTGTGATAAAGTAAATAAATTAGGATTAGATTTTGGAATTTGGGTTGAACCAGAGATGGTCAATGAGGATAGTGATCTATTCAGAGAACATCCAAACTGGTCAGTAAAAATCCCAGGAACGGCTCCAAGTCTTGGTAGGAACCAACTAATTCTAGATTTGACTAATCCAGATGTTCGACTGTATTTGAAAGAAACACTGACCAGTTTATTTTCCAGTGCAAACATCAAATATGTTAAATGGGACATGAATAGAAACTTCAGTGATGTCTATAGTAATTATCTTAAAAAAGAAGATCAAGGTAAATTTAATCACCTATATGTTCTTGGTCTTTATGAGATACTTGAACATCTCACTTCAAAGTTTCCAAATATTTTATTTGAGTCTTGTAGTAGTGGAGGAAACAGATTCGATATTGGGATGTTATATTACATGCCACAAACATGGACAAGTGATAACACAGACTCATTCGAAAGATTACTAATCCAAGAAGGAACAAGTCTCTTGTATCCATTATCTTCAATATCAAATCATGTAAGCGGAGATAGATCTCACCAAGTGATGAGACACACACCCTTAGAAACAAGATTTAACGTTGCTTGCTTTGGTGTTCTTGGATACGAACTTGACTTAAGTGTAATTACACCTTTTGAAGAAAAAGTGATTATAGAGCAAATTGTGTTCTATAAAGAGTACCGTCATTTATTCCAATATGGGAAATTCAAAAGACTTCAAAGTGTGTATGATACAAACTATACAATTTGGATGGTAATCAGCAAAGATAAGAAACAAGCAATCCTTGGTTTCTTTCAAAAACTGGCTAAACCAAATCCGGGGTTTGATACAGTTAAGGTATCAGACTTAAATGATGAAATGATGTATAAAATAAAATCACGTACACAATATACAAATATCAGAACATTTGGAAGCTTAGTAAATGATGCCTTACCAATAAAATTGAAAGTAAATCACTTTTTACATAACTTAGTAGCAAACAGATATATGTTTAAACTTGATGAATTTAATAAAGAGTTAACAGGAAATCAACTAAAAAATGTTGAATTATTACTTCATCATCAATTTACAGGAACAGGCTATAACGATAATGTTATGCTTCTTCCAGATTTCGGATCAAGACTATTTATTATAGAAGAGGAGAAAAATGATGAGTAATAAAACAAAATGGATTTTTGGAGCAAGTGGTATTGGAAAAGATGCCATGTTTGCTATGAGCACAATAATGTTTATCTATTTAACCGATTATGTTGGTATAGGCGCAGCATTTGTTGGTATAATGTTTATGGTAGTACGTGTATGGGACGCAATTAATGATCCTATCATGGGTACGATAGTTGATAACACAAAATCAAGATGGGGAAAATTCAGACCTTGGATCCTTATTGGAACAGTACTTAATGCAATTGTATTAGTGTTTATCTTCTTTAAACCAGATCTTGCAGTAGATTCAACAGCTATGCTAATTTATATAACTGTCCTCTACACTTTATGGGGAATGACATATACTTTAATGGACATACCATTTTGGTCGATGATACCAGCTTTAACAGATAAACAAGATGAAAGAGAAAGTATTTCTGCAATTACAAGATTTTTTACTAGTATTGGATATTTCCTTGTAAGTGCACCATATATAGTTATAGTTATCTTCTTAGGTGGAGGAGAATCTAATAGTGAAATGTTACATGGATTTTTCATCTTTGCAATTATCATAAGTGCATTATTCTTAATATCTCAAGTAATAATGGTTACTAATGTAAAAGAAAAAATACAAGTAACTAATCCAGATAAAATCACTTTGAAGAAAATGTTTGGTCTTCTAAAAGATAATGATCAATTAATGGTAGTAATGTTTGTTGTTGTAATTAGTAATTTTGTTTTATATATTACTAGTGCGATGGCGTATTACTATATCAAATATGATATTGGTAATCTAGATCTATTATTTCCATTCTTGGCATTTGGAGGAGTAGTTCAGTTAACAGGAGTTGCACTGTATCCTAAACTATCTAAAAAGATGACAAGAAAACAAATCTATAATTTTTCTATTATTGTTCAAGTAACCGCATTTATATTATTATTTATTAATGCTTTCATACTTAGTAATTTTGTAGTGATGGTATTTGTTATTGGAGTAGCAGTATTCTTTGGACAAGGACTAAGTATGGTTTTACAAACAGTATTACTTACTGACACAGTAGAGTATGGAGAACTAGTAACAGGAAGAAGAAGTGAAGCTGTAGTATTTAGTGTTCAGACTTTTGTAGTAAAACTTGCAACAGGGTTATCTATGGGAGTGGTTGGTGTTGGACTAGCAATAATTAAATTTGTCCCAGATATTGGAGATGTTGCAGTTGTACAAAGTAATTTAACTATTTGGGGAATAAGAGTACTAATGTTTATTCTTCCGGTATTTGGAATGTTGTTTGCTAGATATATCTTTAATAAAAAACATATAATAGATGAAGAAAAATATATTGAAATAGTTGAGGAATTAAAACTTAGAAGAGGTGATTTAGGTGAAGAAGAAGCTTAAGGTGCTTACTTTAAATTATGATTGGGATTACACTCCTAGTTATAAGAAAACATTTGTAAAAACATTTCCAAAAAGTGTGAAAGTAAATATTCCACACACAAACATTGAACTTCCATTTAATAATTTCAATGAAAAAGATTATCAATTTGTAAGTAGTTATCAAAAAGTTTTTGAAATCAAGAAAGTTAAGACAAAACGTTATACTCTCCATTTTGAAGGAATTATGGCATACGCTGAAGTGTATGTTAATAATGAACTGGTTGTCTCTCACAAAGGAGGATACACTCCTTTTAAAGCAGAAATAACTAATGTTCTTAAAGATGGTGAGAATAAAATTTTTGTAATGGTTGATTCTACTGAAAGATCTGATTTTCCACCACATGGACATGTGGTAGATTATTTAACCTATGGTGGAATATACAGAGAAGTATATATTGAAGAACATGAATTAAATTATGTTGAGAATGCATTTGTGGATGTTATTGCGGACACAATAGAGATTAAAATGATGATGGATTATACTTCTAAAAAAAGTAGCGTTTTCAAATTTAATATTTTTAAAGAAAATAAGCTTGTTTACACTTTTGAAAGAGAATATGATCTTAGAGAAAAAATAAATGTTCATAGTATTCTAGATTTTGAAAGATGGACTCTAGAAAATCCAGTATTATATCACTTAGATATTTTGATGGATGGTAAGATTTCCTATTCATCTAGATTTGCGAAAAGAAGTGTTCTATTTAATACAAAAGGATTCTTTTTAAATAAAGAACATATAAAATTAAGAGGATTAAACAGACACCAATCTTATCCATATGTTGGTTATGCTATGCCAAGTAATGCTCAAAGAAAAGATGCAGACATATTAAAATATGAACTTGGTTGTAACATTGTTAGAAGTAGCCATTATCCTCCGAGTAAGCATTTCTTAGATCGTTGTGATGAAATAGGGTTACTTGTTTTCAATGAAATACCAGGATGGCAACATATTGGTGATAAAGATTGGCAAGAAGTTGCCAAGACAAATGTTAGTGAAATGATTCACCGTGATTATAATCATCCATCTGTAATAATCTGGGGAGTTAGAATTAATGAATCTCCAGATAATGATGTTTTATATAAAGCAACAAACGAGATTGCCAAAGAACTTGATACTTACCGCCCAACAGGCGGTGTAAGAAACATGAAAGGAAGCAAATTCTTTGAAGATGTATATACTTATAATGATTTTGTCCATAGAGGAAATAATAAAGGACTAGAAAAAGCAAAATCAGTTACCAAGAAAAATGTTCCTTACTTAGTTACTGAATATAATGGGCATATGTATCCTACTAAAAAAACTGATGATGAATATCATCGTATTTATCAAGCAAAAAGACATCTAAAAGTCCAAAATGATTCATATAAGTATCCTAATATAGCAGGAGCAATCGGATGGTGCATGTTTGATTATAATACTCATAAAGATTTTGGTAGTGGAGATAAAATCTGTTACCACGGAGTAATGGATATGTTTAGAATACCTAAATATGCAGCTGCAGCTTACAAAAGCCAAGGAGACACAAAACCATATATTGAAGTTCTATCAAACTTAAACATTGGTGAACAAGAGGCAAGTGAGATTAAAGAAGTACATGTTATGACTAACGCGGATAATATAAAATTTTATATCGATGATGATTTTATAGATTATTTCTATCCAAGCATAAAATACCCAGATTTACCTCATCCACCTATTATAATCGATGATTTTATTGGAAATCTAATTCACGAAAATGAAGAATTTAGTCCAAAAGATAGTGATAGAGTAAAAGAAATATTTAAACAAGTAATGAAACACGGAACTAATTTCCCATTAAGATATAAATTCATGTTAGCATTTTTCCTTTTTAGAAATAAACTAAAATTTGATGATGCAGCAAAATTATATGAGAAATATATTGGTAAATGGGGAACTGAATCTACAGTTTACAAATTTGAAGCTTATATTGATAAAAAGTTAGTAGCTACTAAAATTGTCGGTACAAGTTACAAAAATGATTTACATATAACAATAGATGATACAGAGTTAACTGAAACTGATACTTATCAAACAACAAGAGTAGTAGTAAAACATCTTGATGAACATTTGAATACTCTTAATTATTCAAATGAAGTTATTAGAATAAAAATTAAAGGTCCACTAGCTTTAATCGGCCCATCTAATATCCCTCTAGCCGGGGGAAGCGCAGGTTTCTACTTAAAAACAACGGGAGAATTAGGAAAAGCAACAATAACTATTTCTTCTAATAATTTCGAGGATAAAACTGTAATAGTTAATTGTGCATAGTTTTTAAAAGTTAGTAGTTTTGCTACTAACTTTTATATTATAAACATATTTGTAAAAGCATATAAATAAGCGTTGACAAACGCTTACACATTAAGCTATAATAATGTTGTAAAATAGGTTTAAATTCAGAATACAGAGGAGCAATTTCCTGGGTACTAAATAGATGCTAATGGCGTAGACGCCAGATACTATTTAGGAAGGAGGGCTTTGCCGAAAGGTTTATTATGTCTACTATAATAAATTCTTGATGAATAAGGGCAAAACTTTATTCATTGTCATTTTAAAAAATGATGAGCTGTTTATGTGCACACACATAAACTGCTCTTTTTATTTACAAATTAGAAAGAGAGGGTTAAAAATGGTAAAACTTGGATTATCAATCAGTGAATTAAAGATTGGCGATAAAGCTACACATGAAAAAGTTATTACTCAAAAAGATATTGAGATGTTTGGTGAAGTTACGGGAGACTATAATCCTGCACACTTTGATGAAGATTATGCAAAAACAACAATCTTTAAGAAAAAAATAAGTCATGGAATGCTTATTGGATCTTTATTCAGTACTATATTAGGCACAAAGTTGCCTGGCCCTGGTTCTATTTATATATCTCAAACTCTTCGTTTTAGAAGACCTGTTTATTTTTGGGATAAAATAACAGCTTTAGTTACTGTAAAAGAAGTAAATATAGAAAAAAATAGAGTTCTACTTGATTGTGTTGCATATAATCAAGACAATGAAACTGTTGTAATTGGTGAGGCATTAATGATGCCACCCGTGAAAGAAACAATACATGAATAGAAAGGATGTGCATTAATGAAAGAGATAATAAAATTATCAGAACTTAAAAATCATTTATTTGATGGGATGAGCATTATGGTAGGAGGATTTATGGTTGTAGGAACTCCTGAATTGCTTATTGATGAAATAGTTAAACTAAATATTAAAGATCTTACAATAATTTGTAATGATGCTGGGTTTATTGATAAAGGTGTTGGTAAATTAATTGTAAACAATCAAGTAAAGAGACTAATTGCTTCTCATATAGGACTTAATCCTGTTGCTGGGAAATTAATGGGAGAAGGTAAAATGATATGTGATTTAATTCCTCAAGGAACACTTGTTGAACAAATTAGAGCAGGTGGAGCAGGACTTGGTGGATTTCTAACTCCAACAGGACTTGGGACTATCGTTGAAGAAGGTAAAGAAATAATAACTGTTAATGGGAAAGACTTTATCTTAGAACTACCTCTAAGAGCTGATCTTGCTCTTTTATACGGTACAACTGTTGATAAATATGGGAATACTAATTATACAAAAACAACAAGAAACTTTAACCCAGTTATGGCAACAGCAACTGATAAAGTAATAGTACAAGCAAGAACAATGGTTGATTCAATTGATCCTGACAATGTTATGACTCCTCATATTTTTGTGGATTACATCGTGAAGGAGGAAGAATAATGGATAAACAAGAAACTAAAAACTTCATAGCTAAAAGAGTCGCAAGAGAACTTCATGATGGAGACCTAGTAAATCTAGGAATAGGACTTCCAACTTTAGTAGGTAATTTTCTTCCTAAAGATGTATCAATTGATCTTCAAAGTGAAAATGGACTGATAGGTCTTGGACCTGCACCTAAAATCACACAATATTTTAAAGATCTTGTAAATGCTGGTGGAGAAGAAGTTACATTAGTACATGGTGGAATGTATTTTGATTCTGCATTATCTTTCTCTATTATTAGAGGAGGACACGTTGATGTCACAGTACTTGGATGTCTCCAAGTAGATCAAACTGGAAGCTTAGCTAGTTGGATAATCCCTGGAAAGATGGTTCCTGGAATGGGTGGAGCAATGGATTTAGTAACTGGAGCTAAAAAGGTTATTATTGCAACTACTCATACAAATAGAGGATTACCAAAAATATTGAAAAAATGTACATTACCACTTACTGCTAAAAATCAAGTAAATATGATTATTACAGAAATGGGTGTAATGGAAGTTAAAAATGATGGCTTACATTTGCTTGAATATAACCCTGAATATACATTACAACAAGTAATAGAAGCAACAGATGCTAGCTTGATAATAGAAAAAGTAAAAGTTATGGAATTGGAGGAATAAAAATGGAAAAAGTATTAATAAGAATTAGACTAAGCGCTCATAACGCACATTACGGTGGGGGATTAGTAGATGGTGCATTCATCATGCAGTTATTTGGAGATTGTGCTACGGAATTATTAATTAGAAAAGACGGAGATGAAGGATTATTTAGAGCTTATAGTAGTGTTGATTTTCTTGAACCTCTTTATGCAGGAGATTACGTTGAAGTTACAGCTTGGATTACAAAAGCCGGGAATACATCTCGTAAAATGGAATTTGAAGCATATAAAGTAATAGAAGCATTACCTAAAATTCATCCTTCAGCAGCGCACGTTCTAGAAGAAAAGATCTTAGTAGCTAAGGCAAGTGGAACTTGCATAGTTCCAAAAGATCTTCAAAGATACTAATGGAAAAGCTAATTATTACCTGCGCCATAAGTGGTGCAGAAGTAACGAAACAGGATAATATCTTTGTACCCTATACAGTTGAAGAAACGGCAAGAGAAGCCTATTCTGCTTATTTAGCAGGAGCTAGTATTATTCATCTTCATGTAAGAGAAGATGATGGTACTCCTACTCAAAACGTTGAGAGATTCAAAGAAGTTATTACTGAAATAAAAAAGCTTTGTCCTGATGTAATAATTCAACCCTCAACGGGTGGAGCTGTTGGAATGAGTAATGATGAGAGATTACAACCAATAAATCTTTTACCAGAAATGTGTACGCTAGATTGCGGAAGTGTAAATTTTGGTGGAAGTGAAGTATTTATTAATACTGAAGATGATATAACATATTTTGCTAAAAAAATATATGAAAAAGGCATCTTGCCAGAACTTGAGTGTTTTGGGAAAATGCATGTAGACCAAGTAATGAGATTGGTTAAAAAAGCTGTCATTAAAGAACATCTCCATTTTAGTTTTGTATTAGGAGTTCCTGGCGGAATGACCGGGACAGAAAGAGACTTTTTATTCTTAAAAGATAGTATTCCAGAAAATGCAACATATAGTGTTGCAGGAGTTGGAAGATATGAATTTCCACTAGCTGAACTCTCAATAAAACATGGTGGACATGTTAGAGTTGGCCTTGAAGACAATCTTTTTATTGAAAAAGGAGTAAAAGCAAAAGGAAATAAAGATTTAGTTAAAAAAGTAGTTGAGATAGCTAAAAAGTATAATCGAGAAATAGCTACTCCAGAAGAAGCAAGAAAAATACTAGGGATAGAGGTATAAATTAATGGAAAAATTATGTAAATACGGAACAAATAGAGTAATAACTCCACAAGGGGTATTGCCTCAAGCATCAACTAAAATTGATAATGATATGACTATTAAAGCTAATGAATTATTAATTGATGTAATAACATTAAATATCGATTCAGCATCATTTACTCAAATTAAGAAAGCTTGTAATAAAGACGTTTCGTTAATGGAAGAAATGATAATGGGTATTGTAAAAGAACGAGGTAAAATGCAAAATCCCGTTACAGGTAGTGGCGGAATGCTAATCGGAAAAGTTAAAGAGGTTGGTTCGTTATTTCCAGATCAATCACTAAAAGTTGGAGATAAAATCGCAACTTTAGTATCTCTTTCTTTAACTCCTCTTGTAATTAATAAAATTAATTCAATAAACATTGATAATGATCAAGTAAATATTGAAGGAACAGCAATATTATTTGAAACAGGAATATTTGCAAAGTTACCTTTAGATATGGATGAACATTTAGTGCTTGCAGCACTTGATGTAGCTGGAGCTCCTGCGCAAGTTGATAAACTTGTAAAAGAAGGAGACAGTGTAGCTATTATTGGAGCTGCTGGAAAAAGTGGAATATTATGTGCTTATCAAGCAATGCAAAAAGCTACTAAAACAGGAAAAGTAATTGGAGTAGTATACAAAGAATCTCAAATCAAAGTATTGCACGATTTAGGTCTTTGTGACGAAGTTGTTTTAGCTAATGCAACTAACGCTATTGAAGTATATGATAAAGTAACAGAAGTAAATAATGGACAAGTTGATGTAACAATTAATTGTGTAAATGTAGAAAACGTAGAAATGAGTTGTATCTTAATAACAAAAGATACAGGTATAGTCTATTTCTTTAGTATGGCAACATCTTTCACTAAAGCTGCTTTAGGAGCAGAAGGTGTTGGAAGTGATGTTACTATGATTATCGGTAATGGATATACAAAAGGACACGCAGAGTTTACTTTGAATCTAGTAAATAGTGTTCCTAAAATAAAAACACTATTTGAAAAGAAATATACATAGGGGGAATATTTATGGTTGTTAAATTATATACAAAGCATTTAGAAAGAAGAAAACTATACTTCCCAAATGCAACGGATGAGCAATGGAACGACTGGCATTGGCAAGTAAAAAATAGAATTACTACTGCTGAGGAATTACATAATTATTTTAAATTAGAACAATCTGAACTGGATATTATTTCGAAAGTTTTAGGAAAATTTAGAATGGCTATTACTCCTTATTATTTAACTTTGATAAACCCTGATAATCCAAAAGACCCAGTGAGACTACAAGCAATTCCCTCAGTAAATGAGCTTCATTTTGGGAAACATGATTTAGAAGATCCTCTTTATGAAGATGGGGATAGTGTGGTTCCAGGACTAACACATCGTTACCCAGATAGAGTTCTATTCTTAATTACTGATATGTGTAGCATGTATTGTCGTCATTGTACAAGAAGAAGATTTGCTGGACAACAAGATTCTGGTTCTAAAATGGACAATGTTGATTTAGCAATAGAATACATTAGAAACCATCCAGAAGTAAACGATGTTTTACTTTCAGGGGGAGATGCATTACTAGTAAGTGATGCTAGACTTGAATACATTATTAGTGAACTTAGAAAGATTGACCATGTAGGAGTTATAAGACTTGGAACTAGAACTCCGGTTGTAATGCCACAACGTATAACAAAAGACCTTGTTAACATGCTTAAAAAATATCATCCAATCTGGTTAAATACCCATTATAATCATTCAAAAGAGTTAACTCCAGAAGCAAAAGTAGCTCTAGATATGATGGCTGATGCAGGAATCCCACTTGGAAATCAAAGTGTTCTTTTAAGAGGAGTAAATGACTGTGTAAATATCATGAAAAAACTTGTTAAAAGACTAATAACTCTAAGAGTTAGACCATATTATATTTATCAATGTGATCTCTCACAAGGGATAGAGCATTTTAGAACACCTGTCAGTAAAGGTATTGAAATAATAGAGGGACTTCGTGGACACGTTTCAGGTATTGCTGTTCCTACTTTTGTAATAGATGCACCTGGTGGTGGAGGAAAAATTCCTGTTATGCCAAACTATGTTATATCTCAAGCACCTGGGAAGACAATTCTTCGTAATTATGAAGGAGTAATAACAACATATTATGGACCAGAAAGTTACGAAAACAAGTGTGAATGTGAAGATTGTGTTGCTGCAGCAAAAGGCATAATTGATCCTCAATTAAACGATGGTATTAAACTAGATCAATTTAATAAATTAAGAAAAAGAAAGAATAACGTATAATCATTTTAAGAAAATATATTGAGCCATATCACACTATTTCAATAATTGGAACTGCAAAAAACGCAGGGAAAACAACAGTTCTAAATCAAATAATAGATGAATATAAAGATGAAGTTATTGCTTTAACTTCAATTGGTCTTGATGGTGAAAAAATTGACAATGTTACATTTAAACCAAAACCAAGAATCAAAGTATATCCAAAAACAATCATAGCTACTGCATATGATTGTTTAAAGGAATGTTATTTTGAATTTAACATTCATGATTTTACTAATATTAGAACACCTCTTGGAGAAATAGTGATTATTGAAGCCATTACTGAGGGTAAAGCACTTGTTGCTGGACCTTCTACAATAAGTGAAATGAAGAAAATATTATTGCTAATTGAAAAGTTCAATGTTAGTAAAATATTTATTGATGGAGCTCTATTTAGAAAATCAATTGCAAGTTTTAAAATCGCTGATGCAGCAATTTTATCTACAGGAGCAAGTTACAATAAATCAATAAATAAAGTAGTAGATGATACTGCATTACTGTTAGAAGAACTTACTCTAGAAGAAGCTCCGGAAGAACTTGTTGATTTATTATACTTAGAAGAAAAATCACTTGTAATAGATAAAGATAATAATAAAACTGTTATTGATCTTGAAACGCTATTAAATAATGAGAGAATTGTAAAGAATCATCTTAATTCCAATTCAAGAATTCTTTATGTAGCTGGAGCACTTTCAAATAAACTTATTCAAACTATAATTGACAAAAGATTTGAGCTTGAAGATTTAACAATAATTGTTAAAGACGCTACCCACATCATTATTGATATTGGGTACCTAGAGAAACTTAAACTAACTAACACTAAGTTACTTGTTTTAAATAAAATCAATGTATTATTACTTACTTATAATCCATATTCTCCTCATGGATATGAATTTGATAATGATGCTTTTAAAGACTTACTAAAAGAAAAAATTAGAATTCCAATAATGAATGTATTGAAAGATTTGGAGTGAATACAATGAGTAAATTAAATTTAAATGAAAAAACCGTTTCAAAAGCAAGACATTATGCTGAAATAATTGCAAAGGAAACTCAAGAATTTATCGACAAAAACACAACTGTCTCAGTTGAAAGAACTGTTTGTCGTCTTTTAGGGGTTGATGGTGTCAATGAATTCAGTGTTCCATACCCTAATATTCTAGTTGACCATATACTTAATAATGGAGATTTGGGGATTGGAATAAGCAACTATTTAGCAAGTACTATTTCATCAACGAATTTAGGTATTATGGAGATTGCAAAATTAGTCTCAGATCAAAAATTGGATATTACAAAGTACCCGCTATTAGATAAAAAAGAAGTAGAGAAAATCTTATCGCCATATATTCAAGAATATCTTTTTAAAATTAAAGAAAACAAAGCAAAAAGAGAAAGTTATTTTGATAAATATGGACAAAAAGAAGGACCACTTCTATACGTAATAGTAGCTACTGGTAATATTTATGAAGATGTAACACAGGCTAAAGCTGCAGCAAAAGCTGGGGCTGATGTTGTTGCCGTTATTAGAACAACTGGACAAAGCTTATTAGATTATGTTCCTTATGGTCCAACAACCGAAGGATTTGGTGGAACATATGCTACTCAAGAAAACTTCAATATAATGAGAAAAGCATTAGACGAAGTTGGAGAAGAGTTAAAAAGATATATCATGTTAGTAAATTATGCTTCTGGACTTTGTATGCCAGAAATAGCTGCAATGGGAGCAATTGAAAGACTTGACATGATGTTAAATGATTCTTTATATGGAATATTATTTAGAGATATCAACATGCAAAGAACATTTGTTGATCAGTATTTCTCAAGAGTAATTAATGCTTATTCTGGAATAATCATTAATACAGGAGAAGATAATTACTTAACTACTAGTGATGCTGTCACAGAAGCACATACGGTACTTGCTTCACAGTTTATTAATGAACAGTTTGCAAAGTACGCTCATATGAAAGAAGAATTAATGGGACTAGGCCACGCTTTTGAAATAAGCCCTGATGTTGAAAATGGCTTTTTACTTGAAATGTCTCAAGCCTTAATGGCAAGAGAAATATTCCCTAAAGCACCACTTAAATATATGCCGCCAACAAAGCATATGACAGGAAATATCTTTAAAGGATATGTCCAAAATGCTTTATTTAATATTGTAACAACAACTACAAATCAAAAAATTCATTTACTTGGGATGTTAACAGAAGCAGTACACACTCCATTTATGAGTGACAGATATTTAGCGATTGAAAATGCAAAATATATTAATCACACAATGAAAGATTTTGGAGATGAAATTGAGTTTAAAGCCGGTGGAATAATTAAAAACAGAGCTTCAAAAGTATTAGATGATTCACTTAATTTACTTGAGGAAATAGCTAATATTG
>Ga0307990_1000684_pt1 | contig 29351 bp, 21 predicted proteins | sample EllFjometagen129_FD_203168 | JGI IMG/M metagenome (GOLD analysis project Ga0307990, IMG submission 203168) | Marine microbial communities from Ellis Fjord, Antarctic Ocean - #129 | ecosystem: Environmental > Aquatic > Marine > Unclassified | place: Southern Ocean | collected 2014-10-08
TCTACGAGGCCCGCATGCTCGCCAAGGTCGCCAAGGAAACCGGCGTGACGACGCAGATGGGCATCCAGGGCCATTCCACCCAGAGCGTCCGGATGATCTGCGAGTGGATCTGGTCCGGCGCCATCGGCGAGGTTCGCGAGGTCGATGCCTGGTGCAGCCTGTCGTATTACCCCTTCGGGCAGGCATACTGGTCCAGCAAGTGGGGGACCAGGCCCAAGGACACCCCGCCCGTGCCGGAAGGGCTCGACTGGGACCTCTGGATCGGCCCGGCGCCGATGAGGCCCTACCACCGCGCCTATCACCCGGCCTCGTGGCGGTGCTGGTGGGACTTCGGCAGCGGCATGATGGGCGACCGCGGCGCGCATACCATCGACCCGATCTTCTGGTCGCTCAAGCTCGGCGCGCCCACGAGCATCGACGCCACCTCCATGGGCGCCAATGCCGACGTGCATCCGCTCTCGTCGATCGTTACCTACCAGTTCCCCGCACGCGGAAACCTGCCCCCGGTCAAGCTCACCTGGTACGAGGGCACGCGACCCCCGCGACCGGCTGAGCTCGAGGATGGCAGGCAAATGGGCGACCGCGGCGGCGGCGCCATATTCAAGGGCTCCAAGGGCAAGCTGATGTGCGGCATTTACGGCGGCGGTGCCAGGCTGATCCCGGAAAAGGCAATGAAGGGCTTCACCCAGCCGCCCAAGACCATCCCTCGCGTCAAGACCAGCCACGAGATGGACTTCGTCAACAACTGCAAGGCAGGCACGCCCGCCGGGGCGGACTTCTCCTACTCCGGCCCGCTGACGGAAATCTGCCAACTCGGCAACGTCGCCAAGCGAGTAGACGCCAGAATCCTCTGGGACGCCGAAAACCTGAAGGTGACCAACCTTGAAAAAGCCAATAAGTACATCCGAACCGAATACCGAAAAGGCTGGACCCTGTAGCTGGCCGTCCACAGGGACCATAAGTAAGAACGAAGCGATGGCGAAGGGTAGAAGAGGTAGCTTGTCCTGTTTTCTATCCCGGGCGGGCCTGGCCGGGGCTTTGCTGATTCTGCATTCAGCCACGTTTGCCGTTGCGGGAGACGCTCCCGGCCCTGTGGCAGCTGCGCCCAAAGCCGGTGCCGGCGTATTCGATCCCGACGCGCCCAGAGCGGCGAGCGAACTGGCCCGGCGCCTTCTGCAGGGAAAGGCCGACGCTTTTTCTTTTGAAGCCATTGCCCCGGACTCGGGACGCGACGTCTTCGAGATCGAGACCGTCGGCGGCAAAGTCGTGATCCGCGGCAACAGCGGCGTGTCGATGGCGATGGGGCTCAACTGGTATCTCAAGCATCACTGTCGGTGTCATGTCTCCTTGTGGGGCAGTCAACTCAAGCTGCCCGATGAGCTTCCCGTCGTGGACACGAAGGTGCGGAAGGTCAGTTGGGCTCGATATCGCTACTTCCTGAACTACTGCTGCTTCGGCTACTCGTTGTCGTGGTTCGACTGGGATCAATGGCAACGGCTGATCGACTGGATGGCGCTTAACGGTGTGAACATGCCGCTTTCGGTCACGGGCCAGGAAGCTGTGTGGCAGGCTGTGTGCAAAAGGCTGGGCATGACCGATCAGCAGGTTCGGGACTTTCTTGCCGGGCCTCCGTATCTGCCATTTCAGTGGATGGGTTGCCTGGACGGCTGGGGCGGGCCGCTGCCGGACGACTGGATCGGCCGCCACGAGGCGCTGGGCAAGAAGATCCTCGCACGACAGCGCCAGTTGGGCATGACGCCCGTGCAGCAGGGGTTCACAGGCCACGTCCCCGCGGCGATGAAGCAGAAGTACCCCAAGGCCAAGTTCCACACGATCAAGTGGATCGAATGGCAGACTCACCTTCTCGACCCGCTCGATCCGCTGTTCGCCAGGATCGCCGACCTGTGGATGCAGGAGCAGCACAAGCGGTTCGGTACCAGTCATTTGTATGCGACTGACACGTTCATCGAGATGACTCCGCCCAGCGGCGAACCGGAGTACCTGGCGAATCTCAGCCGGGCCATATACAACGGCATGGCGAGGCACGATCCCAAGGCGGTGTGGGTGCTGCAAACATGGACCTTCTTGAATCAAAGGAAGTTCTGGACGCAGCCTCGCATCGCGGCCTTCCTCGACGCCGTACCGAACGAACACATGATCTGCCTGGACCTGGCTTGTGAGGACAAGCCGCAGTGGTCACGGACGCAGGCGTTCTGCGGCAAGCCGTGGCTTTGGTGCAACATCCAGAACTACGGCAACAAGATCTTCCTGGGCGGTGCGCTCGGCCGGATCGTTACCGACCTGCCGGCCGCACGCGCTAATCCGCTGGCGAAGGAGTTGGCCGGGCTGGGTTTTGTCAACGAAGGGCTGGACTACAACCCGATCATCTTCGACCTGATGTACGAGATGCCATGGCGGGACGAGCCGGTTGCTCTCGATGCCTGGGTCAAGGGCTATGCGACACATAGATACGGCCAGGCGAACGCGGACGCACATGCCGCGTGGAAGTTGCTGCTCCAGACCGTCTACGGCGGCACGAATCGCACGCGCTCTGCGATCAGCCGCAAGCCGACGTTGGGCAGGCTTGGTGTCGTGAGCTACGACAAACGTCGATTGGCCGAGGCGTGGCGACATTTGCTGGCGGCGTCGGATGTGCTGGGCGACGTGGACACCTATCAATACGACGTGGTAAACGTAGGCCGGCAGGTGCTGGTCAATCACGCTGGCACGTTGCACGGGGAGATAGTCAAGGCTTGGCAAGCGAAGGATGCCAACGCGCTGAACGAGGCGACCGGGGCGTTTCTCCGGTTGATCTCCGACGTCGACGACCTGCTTGCCACCCGCGAGGAGTTCCTGCTCGGCCGTTGGCTGGCCGATGCTCGGCGATGGGGCAAGACGGACGCCGAGCGGGCGCGGATGGAATGGAACGCCCGGCGGGTGCTTACGCTGTGGGGCGAGGGGCCGGCGATCGACGACTACGCCAGCAAGGATTGGTCGGGCTTGCTCAACGGCTTCTATCGCAAGGGGTGGGAGATGTATCTTTCGGAGCTTGCCCAGTCATTGAAGGCCGACCGGCCCTTCGATAGGCGGCAATTCAACCAGCGACTGCGAAAGTGGATGGCTGACTGGTCGAGCGACCGGCATCGCTATGCCAAGGAACCGAAAGGCGACAGCGCCAAGCTGGCCAGGAAGCTCTTCGACTGTTACGCCAAAGGCCTGGCCCCACAAGGAAGCCCGTCCGACACCGAGTGAGCAATAGGCGGGAAACCGGAACAGCCGGGCGTGCGCGAGTTTTATATTTACGGCGCGTCGTTTTCGCGGATAGACTCACCGGGCGGCGAGGCCGCCTGGTTTCACTTGTAACGTTCCATTGTCCCGAACACGAAAGGATAGGGCATGTTCACTAAGACTCTGAGTTGTCGAAAAGGTATTCTCCCGTTGGCGATGCTGGTTCTCGTCTCGACTGGGATGACGGGCTGCGACGGTACCGGTGGAATGGCGCAGTACGAGCCCAAGCTGATGTTCTCTCTGCCGGACAAGTGCAACACGCCGGATGGGATAACGCTGTGCGATAAGACGGGCATCATGTACCTGTCGTGCCCGAACTTCAACGATCCCAACTACCCGGCGATCATCATGCAGATCACGCCGGACAACAAGGTCCTGCCGCTGGTGGTCCCGCCGGCTCGCGCGGATACCAGGATCGCCGGACCCATGGGTCTGGACATCGGCCCCGATGGCAACCTGTATGTGGCGGACAACCAGTACTTCGCCAACGCCGACCACCGGTCCCGGGTGCTGCGGGTAAACATGTCCGGCGGTAAGGCGACGGGCGTCGACGTGGTGGTTGATGGGTTGAAGCTGGCCAACGCCCTGATATGGCGCGGCGACCGGATGTATGTCAGCGACACTGCCTTCGACCTCAAGGGCGAGTACGGCGCGGGTGGCATATGGTGTTTCACGCTGGCCGAGATGAACAAGGGCGTCGTCAAGGTCAAACCCAACGCAACGGACCCGCGCGTGATGGTCAAGATCAACGCCATCAAGGGGCGCGGCACGGGCAGCAGCGGGCCTGACGGGATGGCCTTCGATGAAGAAGGCAACCTTTACACGGGTAACTTCGGCGATGGGGTGCTGTACAAGATCACCTTCAACGCCGACCGCTCCATGAAGTCGTGCGACGTGTTCCTCAAGGACCCGACCTTGACGTGCTGCGACGGCATTTTCTACCGCGCTGCCGACAAGAAGATCTACATCGCCGACAGCCAGAAGAACTCGATCAAGCGCGTCAGCCTGGATGGCAAGCTGGAGAACATCTGGCAAAACGGCGACTGCACGGGTGAAGGCAACATGGTCGATCAGCCGTGCGAGGTGATCGTCCGGGGCAACGAACTGATTATCGTCGATTTCGACATGCCGTTCCCGGGCCTGCTCAACAGCACGTTTGACAAGCCCCACACCCTCCACGTGATCAATCTGGCAAAATAGGCCTGCTTCTCCGCGAGGCGTTTCAGTCCCGGCTGGAGTTCAGCTCCGGACGGGCTGATGTCGCGTTGACAGGTTTATGTGGCGAAATCCCGGCCGATCAGTCCCGATCAACATCGGGACTAATCGGCCGGCACGCTTTTAGGTTACGGTATGCGGTGCATGTCCGGGCAGTCGTTCATCTGGGCAAATGGGCTGGACTATGGGGCGTGGAAGGGGTATATGAAGGTGCTAAACCTTGGTCAGAAATGAGGAGATAAGCATGAAAAGCTCGTTCAAGATCGTCGCGACTCTGGTCGTTATGGCTGCCGTCGCTTCAGTGATGGTCATCGGCTGTCAGGATAAGAACGGTTCATCCGGTGACGAGCCGATCGTCTGGTACGGCATGATGCCTCATCCGTACATCACCGAGGTCGAGCAAGGCGTCAAGGCCTGCGAGAAAGACCTTAACATCAAGATCCTCAAGGTCGTCGGGCAGGAGTGGACTCAGGACAACGAGAACAACAACATCAAGGCCCTGTCGACCAAGAACCACAAGGCGTTCAGTGTTTACCCTGGCGATCCCGGCGGGGCGAACGGGCTGTTCAAGCAGCTCAAGGACCACGGCCAGATTGTCGTGGCATATGGGGCCGAGCCGAAGACGCCGACGCCCGCGGCATTCACCGTCGCGACGGACATCAAGGGCGCGGCGATGGTGGCGGCCGAGGCGCTGGTCAAGATGATGGGCGAGAAGGGCAACATTCTCAATGTCCTCGAGACCGTCACCGACATCAACACCACCAAGCGCGACGAGGGCATCAGGGAGGTCGTCGCCAAGTACCCGAATGTGAAGATATACAACACCATCAGCGATATGTCCCAGGTGAGCGTTGCCAAGGAGAAGATTGACGGAGCGCTGGCTGCGGGCGCCAAGGACATCGACGGCATTATCACGACGGGCTACAACCCGACGATTGCGGCGGCGGCGATTCTGACCGAGTGGCACAAGAATGCCAGTCACAAGCGTATTCGTTACATAGGTATCGACACCGGACCTACGGTCATCAAGGCCATCCGCGACGGTTCGATCGACGCCACTGTCGCCCAGAACCCCTTCGGGCACGGTTACATCTCCACGCTGATCCTCAAGCTGATGCTCGACGGCTGGAAGCCCGTTAAGCCCTACCAGTTCATCAACGCTGGCATCGTGGTTATCACCAAGGACAACGTGGACACCTATGCCCAGGAAGTTCAGAAGATTACCGACGGCATTGTGGCGGAACTCAAGACGAAGTACCTGACGGCCCCGGTCCCGGCTGCAACGCAACCGGCCAAGTAGCTGCCTCGCCAGCTTCGTTCGTTTTTGCGCAGGCAGGTTACACCGGCATGCTCGAACTTAAACACATAAGCAAATCGTTTCCGGGCGTCCGGGCATTGGACGATGTGAGCATTACGTTCGCTCCCGGTGAGATTCACGCCATTGTCGGCGAGAACGGTGCGGGCAAGAGCACGCTGATGAATATCATCTGCGGCATCTACCAGGCCGACGAGGGCGAAGTCTTTCTCGAAGGCCGGCCCGTCCACAGCCGGGATTACCGCCAAAGCCTCGCTCTCGGCATAGACATCGTCCACCAGGAAATCCAGATCGTTCGCGAGAACACGGTGGCTGAGAGCATCATGCTCGACAAGCTCGTGACGTACGGGCCGACGGGCATCATCAACTGGTCGGCCGTCAACGAGCGGGCGCTCAAGTACATGGACATGGTCGGCCTGGACGTTCCTCCCACGGCCCTGATGAAGGGCCTGAGTCCCGCCCAGAAGCGCCTCACGCAGATCGCCCGCGCCCTTGCGTCCAATGCCCGCGTGATACTTCTGGACGAGCCTACCAGCACACTGACCAAGCATGAGGTCAAGACCCTCTTCGACATCCTCAACGACCTCAAGAAGACTGGTGTGGTGCTCGTGTTCGTCTCGCACAAATTCGAGGAGGTCTTCGCCCTCTGCGACCGCGTGACGGTGCTTCGCGACGGCAGGCATATCGAGACGCGCCCAACAAGCGAGTTGAACCGTCCGGAGTTGATCCGCATGATGATTGGCCGGGAGTGCAAGGAAGACCATCTCGGCCGGGTCAACTTCAGCCGCGACGTCGAGGTCCTGCGGGTTGAGGGCCTCACTCGTGTTGGCAAGATAGAGGACGCCTCCTTCAGTTTGCGCGAGGGCGAGATACTCGGGCTTTACGGCCTGGTCGGGGCCGGGCGGACGGAGATGGCCCGCGTGTTGATCGGCGAGGACCGCATGGACGCCGGCAGGGTCGTAGTCCGCGGCGAGCTCGCGCGGATACGCTCGATCGCCGACAGCCTCTATCGTTACCGGATCGGCTACCTCACGGAGAACCGCAAGGAAGAGGGCCTGCTGCTTGCGGACACGGTTCGCGCGAACCTGACGATCACGGTCTGGCCTCGCATGGTCAACAAGCTCACGCGATGGATTAGCCCGCGGCAGGAGGATGCGACCGCCCACGAGATGGTCGAGAGCCTCGATATTCGCACGCCGGGGCTGGCCCAGATCGCCGAGAACCTAAGCGGCGGAAACCAGCAGAAGGTAAGCCTGGCCAAGTGGCTGGCGGCCGACTGCGACGTGCTGATAATCGACGAGCCGACCGTCGGCGTGGACGTGGGCGCCAAGGAGCAGATCCACCGCCTCGTCCGCCGCCTGGCCGAGGAAGACCGCAAGTCGATCATCCTGATTTCCTCGGACATGCCGGAAATTGTGCGACTGGCCAATCGAATTCTCGTATTCCGCGATCGGCGGATCGTCGGCGAGGTCGACAACGTCGATGATCCAGCCAGGACATACGACGAGATCAGCATGGCTATCGGAGAGTACTTGCAGTAAGACCAAAGGAACACCCTAGTGACTCAGACACCACCACCCATGCCCGGAACTTATACGCGTCAGTCCAGCCTGGAGCGTCGGGTGCTTATACCCGGGCGAACCATCGGACTGATAATCGCCGCCGCCTTGTTGTTCGGCGTGATCGCGGCCTATTCGGAAACGTTCCTGTCGCCTTACACGCAGTTCGTCGTGTCGCGGCTGGTGGCCCAGTTCGTACTGATAGCCCTTGCCCAGGCCGTCTGCCTGGTCGTCGGCGGTATGAACCTTTCGGTGGGCGCTATCGGGAGCCTGACAACCGTGGCGCTGGGACTGTGCTTGGAAGACTGGGGGCTCTCCGGCTGGGCTGCCGTGCCGGTCGGCCTGGCGGTTGGGGCGGCATGTGGACTGGTCAACGGCCTGCTCATCGTCAAGGTCAAGATTAACTCGTTCATTGTGACGCTCTCGACGATGTTCATCTTCATGGGCCTGCGGTCGGGAATATCGGGAGGCAATCCCTACGCTGTTCCAGATTCTTTCACGGTTGTCGGGCAAGGAAATATATTCGGTGTGCCATATTTCTTCCTGGTCATGCTGGTCGTTCTGGTTGGCGTGGCGTACATGTACCGCAACACCGTTTTTGGCCGGCGCATGCTCGCCACGGGTGGCAACGAGGATGCGGCGAGGCTATCGGGCATCCGCACCGATCGCATGATTCTCTCGGCCAACGTCCTGTCGGGATTCTTCGCGGCCCTGGCGGCGATACTGTACGCGTCGGAGCTAGGCTCGGCCGCCCCTGAAACCGGCGACTCCTGGCTGATCGTTTCGTTCGCCGTGGCGATTATTGGTGGCACGGGCCTTAACGGCGGGGTCATCTCCGCTCTGGGCATACTCATGGGCGGGATCATCTACACGCTCATTCGCCACGGGCTCATCGAGATAAAAGCCAACCCGTACTACATGAATGTCTACCTCGGCCTGCTTATCCTGCTCGCAATCTCCATCGATCGTGGCAGGGAGGTCTACGGCGAGCGCAAGCGCCAGGCGCCCGAGGCCGTCGCGGAACCCGCCGCGCCGGTCGAGCCGCCGCAATAGCGTCGCCGACGCCGCCTATTGCCTGTCGGAACGGAGCGGTAAGGGTGAGCGGGCCGCCCATCCGCATCCAGGCTTGATGACGCTATCCAGCCAGTTTGTATCTCGCGCTGGCCTACTTCTTGGGTTTGGTCATCTTGATGATGACCTCCGCCGGCGGGCGGTCCTTTCCGACGGTGACCGTGGCCGAGCCGGTATAGGCCGGGGATCGACGCCATAGGCCCAAGGAGTACCGGTTGCGGTTGGACATGGGGGCGTATGCCTTGGCCGAGATCGTGTAGGTGCCCGGTGAGAGTCTTGCCGTTTTGAACGGCCCGTTCGGCTTGCATGCGAGCGCGTCGAAGGTGATCCATTTGACGGTTGGCGCGACGGTGCCGGCGTTCGGCTTGGACGCGAGGGCGTCTGCGAGGGTCCGTTTGACGGCCGGCAGGATGGTGCCGGCATGCGGCGGTGTTGTGACTTTACGCTGCACCATGAGTTCCACGCCGGGGGCGCTGTCCTGCGCCATACCTCTGATTCGTCCGGTAACGGGGTGGCCTTCCTTGCGGACGAAGTCGGCCGTCGCGGTCTTGCCGCCCGTAAGGGTGAAGTTCCCGCGGTCGCAAAACGCCCCGGTGCCGCTGCGGCCAACAATGACAATCTTTGATCGCCAGATGTCGTAGAGACCCGGCGTCATGTCATTGAGGACCACCCGGCCACTTTGGGGGACGATGACCGTTCGTTCGGTGCCGGCCACCCGCTTCCAGCCGGGCATGTCCCAGGACTTCATGTGGATCGCGATTTTGGCCTTGGGAGCGTCGCCGGGAATGTCGTACAGCAGTTCGAGCGTGGCTGGCTCCGGGAGCTTAATGGTAATCTCCCCCGGCGTATCGCCCAAGGGAACATGCCAGACATGGCAGGTGGGGGCGGAGACGACCAGGCCGGTCCCCTTGCCCTTGGCGGCGTCGATTGCGAATCGGCCATCCTTGTCGGTGACGCTCCGGTGCCCCGAGAAACTCTCTGGCTTGCCATCCACCAATCTCATGGACGACTTCTCCCGCAGGAAGACCTTGGCGCCGGCGGCAGGGCTGCCTTTGTGGTCCACCACTCGGCCTCGGATGGCCAGCAACTCGCCGACGGTGATACGCTTGTTTTGAGCACAAACTTCAAACGGGCCTGCATCGTAGATGGGCTCAATGGTGAAGGTTCTTCCGAGATTTCCTGGCACACGCCATGTGTGCGTCGAGTGGCCGCCGCCTCACGTGAAGCCCAGTTTGCCGGAGTGGACGACCTTGCCATTTTCATCGAGTATTTGGAATTTGGGTTTGGCCCAGTTTCCTCTTGGCAGCGTTACGCGATCGACCTCCGCCCCGGACACATCGAGGATGGTGAGGGTGAACTTCACCGTTCGCCCGTCGACGGAGGCATCAGCCCGGGCCGTCAGGGGTGTGCCAATGGATACTTCGGCGGTTTCTCCGGCGACGGCGCGGAACTTTCTGTCGGCTTGTCCGCGCTTGCGATAGTTCCGCATCCAGGTCAGCCCAAACGACCCGGTCCGTCCCTTCGCGTCCGGCGATGAAAGCTGGCGGAACTGGCCGAAGGTATAGCGGTCGGCCGGTATGGCTATCGGCTTATCCGATCCGCGGAAGTTCAGGATGTGCTTTTCGCCGAACAACCTGGCGGTCCATCCCTGCTGGGCAATCTTCAACGTTGCCATTTCGACGTCGGTGGGGCTGACGACGATCTTCGCGCCGTCGGCCGAGAGCGTCACGTCGTACCACGTCCCGTCGACGAGTATCGGATGGCCGTAATAACCTTTGATGAGCGAGCCGTCCTCGTCGTAGACGACAACGGTGTCGTGGCCGTTCAGCCCGCCTGGCTTGGGGGCTCGGGCCGCCTTGTCCGTGCAAGTGAGGTTGGTGTCGCCATCGACGAGGCGCACGGTGCGGCGCTTGTTGCCGAAGGTGCAGATCGATTCCAGGGCCGTCCCCAACTGCAGCCTTAGCTGGTGATCTATGTCGCTGTGCGTGATGTACGAGCCCTTCACCATCAAGGGGATCGTCTTGCCGTTGCGTATGACTCTCAGCGTGGCCGGGCCGAATCTCACGCGGCGGCCGCGTTTGACGGGGCCGGGAAGCTTCAGGCTCGCCGCGAGATTGCCCGCGAACTTCCCGGCGCCGCCGAAGTCCAGGCGGAGCACGTTGAGTGTCCCGGTGTCTGCCCCGTCGGAGTCGATCGCCACATGGATCGGTAGCCCCGTGCCCGGAAGCTTTGCGGTGACGGCTTTCGGATGCACGATGCCGTCGCCCGGTTGCCGCTTGGCGGGATTGAAGCCGTATGCGCGGATTACTCGGGGTTCCATAACCAGGGCGGGGTCGCACGCGACCGGCTTGACCGGCTCGGCAGCGGCCTGGGCGAGAGAAGACACCGCCAGTGTCAGCAGTATTGCACACCACTTCATGTTCGGCTCCTTGTGTTGGTAAGAGGAACGGCCCAGTACGAGACTAGACGTCTGACCGCCCGATAAGTTCCCACCAGGAACCGAAAATCGATGTGCCGGCCATCAAGCCCGGCCCGGCCGACCGCCGGGTGCGGGTCAGAGACACCACTTGCCAAGGCTGGGTTTCGGATCGTAACCGGGAGCTCCCTGGTGGCCTGAGCGCGAATCGCATGCGCGAAACGCAAATGCAAGCGCGCCGGATAGCGATGTCTCACCCCCGCGAGAAATCCGCCGTTACAGGACGACCTTGCGGGCCTTGGCGTCGAACTTCGCCGTCTTGCCCGCCTGCCAGCCCATCATGGCCATCTGGAGGACGGTCTGTGTGCGGAAGGCCAGGTCCATCGGACTGTTGGTGTCCTTCGTGCCCGCGCGGGCGCAGTCCAGGAGATTCTTCCAGTGCTGGATGTTGTCCTCGCCGCCGGTGATGGGGAACGTCTTGCGGCCTTTGGCGCCTCTTGCTCGGACCGGCGTGAACACGAGTGTGCGATTGTCGCGGTCGATGTGCAGCGTGCCGTCCCACCCGCGGATGAGTGGCATGCGGGCGCCCGAGCCGCGCCGGCCCTCGTCGGCGTTGAAGTCGTTACCCCACGTGCCCAGCACCGAGACGGTGACCTTCTCGGGATATTGGGCCAGCAGGTTGAAGGTGTCCGGCACGTCCCGCAGCTTGTAGTCGTACCTGTGAATGCCTCCGACGCCCACGACCGACTCCGGCATGCCCAGGCCAAGGATGTCCACCACCTGCGTCAGGCAGTGCGGGTAGACGTCCGTCGACGGCCCGCCGGCGTAGTCTTTGAACAGGCGCCAGCGGAAGAAGCGGTCGATGTCAAAGGGCACCTTGGGCCTATCGCCAAGGAAGGCGTCCCAGTCGAGGTCCGGCCCGGGCTTCGCGTTGCGGTCGTCGACACGCATGCCGCGCTCGCCCCAGTCGCCCAGGCGGAAGAAACTCGTCTCGCCGAATATCGGCTTGCCGATCAAGCCGTCGGCCACGAGCTTCTTCATCTGGCCCCAGACCGGATCGCTCATCGCCTGCGTGCCTAGCTGGAAGGCGCACTTGCTCTTGGCGGCCACGTCGGCGAGCTTCCGCGTCATTTCGAACTGTGTCCAGTGCGTGACGGGCTTCTCGCAGTAGACATGCTTGCCCGCCTCGAGCGCCGCGATCGACTGGGCGGCGTGGTGATGTTCCGGCGTCGAGATGCAGACGACGTCCACGTTCTTGTCGGCCAGAAGCTCACGATAGTCGCGATACCCCTTGTCGAGCTTGTTTTCTTTCAGCCGCCGTTCCAGCCGCGGGCGGTAGATGTCGCACGCGGCGACGATCTCCACGGGTTCCTTCGCCTTGTCGCGAAGGTGGCGGACCATGTTGAAGTGAGACCCGGACCGGCTGCCGCATGAGATAAAGCCAATGCCGAGGCGGTCGTTTGCGCCCTTGACCTGGCCGGTGGCGAACTGGATCGTCGAGGCATAGGTCATCGCCCCGGCCGCGGCGGCGGTTCGCTTAATGAACTGCCGACGAGTGGTCCCGGACGTGTTGGTTTCGTTGGCGGGGTTCGGGTTACTCATGGTTGGCTCCTGGTGCGCTGGTGTGCGCGGTTTTGTGTTGCGGCTATTCGCTCTTGTCTTTTCCCTGCTGCTTGGCCCTGGTCGGTTGCTTCGGCGCGGGGGCGAGCTTTTTCCATTGGCCCCACGCGGCGTCGATCTGCGGCCGCGTCGCCTTGCCGTCCCATACGGCGATGCCGTAGCAAACGTCCAGTTCCTCGCCGGCGTTCACCACCATTGGATCCTTCCACAGGTTGATAGTGGCGGACAGATACGAAAACGGTTTGCCCATCGTAAACCACAGGGCCGGGCGCTGGTTGTTCGGATGGTCGAACATCGCCACCGTTACCGTCTTGCCATCCACCTTCCCCGTGCATGCCGCCCAGGCGGACGGCGTGAGCTTCTCGTCGCCCCGGACAATCAGCCCCTTGGCGGCGGGGTCGGCGAAGGTGAACGTCGATGCATTGTCCATCGACTTGACGAATCGCATCCCCAGACCGAAGTAATGGCTGCCGGTGAGCCTGATCGACTTTGCCCCGGCCTGCGGGGCGAGCTGCGTCCGCCAGCTTGCCAGCGTCACACCAGGCGTCACGCGGTAAAGCTCGATAGTGCGCTTCTCGACCGCGATGATCGTCTTGCCATCCGGTTTGGTCCAGTCGATCCTGGCCTTTATGGCCTCGACGGCCAGCTTGTCAACCGATCTGAACTCCTTAGATACGCTCCGCTGGATTTGCCTGCCGCAGGCCTTTCGCTCCGACCAGAAATCCACGCCGTCGATGGCAACAGCGTACATCAGTGCGTGATGGTGGATGTGGTCGGCCACGTTATCCCGCAACGGGTTGACGCCGCCTGGAGAAAGCATTTGCCGGACATACGGCTTGAATGCGGCAAAGTCCTTGCCGCCGAAAACATACCGACCCGTCCCGCCCTGCAAAGCCGCACTACGGTAAGCGTCCGATTGAGCCGGCGCTTCGGCCGCACGCGCCGCAGTTCCTGTTGTCTCAGTCATCACGCAAGGCCCCGTAAGGACTAAGACGCTCACGAGCAGAATCTCCAACTTTGCCATGATTACTCCTTCAATGTTGATTGCAGCCCCTCGAAACGGTCTATGCCGCGTGCCGTACTGCCCGACGGCGAGCCTTCTCGGGCCATTTCCATTATCCGTGTATCTTCGCCATGACTTGCAGTTTATGAAACCGCGAGAATCGCGCGGCGCGTCGGACATTTTCGCATGTTATATGATAAGCACAAGGCCCTGCCCCGGCGAACGTGGCGACGGCATGGTGGTTGTCGTACAATCACCGGTGCGGGAATCGCGCGACTGGGTACCAGAAGCCGGCGACATTCTCCGTGAGCTACCCGGCAGCGTAGTCGGGCTCGCCGCAAATGGGAATCGCCGGCAAGCTCAACAAATAAGGCGAACCGAACCATGAACTGGATATTCATATCTTCGACGGTTTTGATAACGTTGCTTGCGTCGATATCTCCCCTCGCGGCGGCCGATGCGGACTTGACCCTGCCGGGCCGGTGGTCAATCGAAAAGGCTCGGAAGTGGCACGGTCAGCAGCCTTGGCTGGTGGGGTGTAATTTCATTCCATCCAACGCGATCAATCAGCTCGAAATGTGGCAGGCCGACACGTTTGATCCGGCGACGATCGATCGTGAACTCGGCTGGGCTGCCGGGATCGGGATGAACACCGTTCGCGTTTATCTTCATGACATGCTCTGGCAGCAGGACAGTGAAGGGTTCCTCAAGCGCATCGATCAGTTTCTCCGCATTGCCGACAAGCACGGCATACGGCCTATGTTCGTATTGTGCGACAGCGTCTGGAACCCCCATCCCAAACTCGGCAAACAACCAGAGCCCAGACCCCATTTGCATAATTCCGGCTGGGTCCAGTCACCACATATCGAAGTCCTCAGGGATGTCCGCAAGCACGATTCGCTGGAACCCTACTTCAAGGGAGTGATAGGCCGGTTCAAGGATGACAAGCGGATCCTGGCCTGGGATCTCTACAACGAACCGGGCAATGACGGCAAGGAAGACCGCATGACCACCGCCGAAAAGGAGGAGAAATGCCTGCTCCTGCTGAAAAAGATGTTCACGTGGACCCGGCAGATCAACCCAAGCCAGCCGTTGACCACCGGCCTCTGGAGCAATCAATGGATTGGCCCAAGGGCCACCGCACTGAACAGCTTCATTCGTGAGAACTCCGACGTAATTTCATTCCACATCTACGACCGTATCGCCAAGACGATGGAGCGGGTCGGCTCGCTCAAGCCCTTCGGTCGGCCGCTGCTATGCACCGAGTATCTGGCACGCGGTTCAGGCAGCAACTTCAAAGAACACCTGCCGTACTTCAAGAAGAACAAGATCGCGGCTTACAACTGGGGCTGGGTCGCAGGCAAGATACAGACCCAGTACCCGTGGGCCTCGTGGAGAAGAAAGTTCACCGCCGAGCCGAAGATATGGCATCACGACGTGCTCCGGCCTGACGGAACTCCGTATCGACAAGTAGAGGTGGACCTGATCAAATCGCTGACCGCGGAAAAGAAGAAGTAGCTTGCCGGCGTTTGTTGCCCTTCGAACTTAGCGGCCTTTGTGGTCAGGGGCCTGAACTTATTTCGAGCTGCCCTTTACCAGGTCGGGATATCGTCTTTTGATGATTGCCTGCTCTTGGGCGGTCAACTGCTCGATTGCAATCGGTTTATCCTCGGGACGAATGCCCTTTTGGTTGATCCGGTTGATCAAGCTCCAGTTGCGAGTGTGCTGCCCTGGTTTGGGGTCGTCGGGTTCCGTGGCTTTGAGGTCATAGCGGGTGAAGTCGATGACCTTTTCTGGCTCATTGGCTTTCCAGTTTCTCAAAAGGGCCAGTCGGAAATCCTTATTCATAAACCATCGGATTTCCATGTCGGGATCGGACCCGCCGATACCGGTTCCGCGTTGAACGAACCGATAATTCAGCTTGTCATTGTTCTTGAATTGCTCACGCCAAAGCAATCCGAACTCGCCTTGGGTAATGCACTTGGCTTTTGGCCAGCGGCGCCGCATTTCGGAGAACCAGATTTTCATGCCATCAAGTCCGTTGCGCCCTTTGTAACCGTAGATCTTGCGTCCTTCGACAAGGCCCATTTCCCAGATACAGTTGATCCAGGCGAAGTTGTTGAGTTTGAATCCATCGTCGAAATGGGCGGCCGTGGTGGCCAGCATTTCTTTTGTCCCAATTTCGGTGCCCAGATGTAGAACCGTTTCGATCGGCCCGACGCCCTGGCGGCTGCGGCAGACCGAACCGCCCGGAAATCGCGCGGTCAGAAAATCGCACGTCCATCCATCGAGGTTGACACAATCAATAAGATCATCCTTGCCCTGGGCCGGTTTGCAGAAATGCTCGCGCGATGGATAATAAGGGTACGAGATCGAGCCGTCACCGTCGCCATTATCGATGGCATATTGGCTCCAGATGTTTCCCTGGCAAACGTGGATGCCCTCCTTTTCGGCGAGGAACCGCAGGTTTTCGGCAGCAAGAAAGCCGGCGATTACACTTTTGGGTCGGTATCCGTCGCCCACCATCTCCGAGACCATCTTCAGGCCGTCATGCAAGTCACGATTGACTTGCTCTCGCGAGTTATACATGTTTGCAAAGAACCCGCCGGGAAGGAAAGTGATTTCGTCACCGTACTCCTTTTGATAGGAGACAACGAGAGCTTTCAAGTCGCGATAATTCGAGCGCTGGTCCTTCAGGGCAAGCCAACTGAATGCCCAGGTGATTCGTGCTCCGGGCCAGCTCTTCTCCACCGTATCTCGAAACGTGCGGGCTTCCTTGGGAGTGTGAATGCTCGACTCATCCGGGCCGGCAGCGTTATTGCGCGATGTCTCAATCTGGCGGACGCGGACGACCGTGTTGAAAGTGAAGAAACGGTTTCCTTGCAATTGGAGGCCTTCCTTTTGAGCTGCGACGGAGTCGCCTGGCGATGGCGTCGCGCCTGGCGCGCCGGGTGCATCGGCAGCGAGGATGTCCTTGGGAAGCATCGCCTCGCCAACTGATGTGGCGGCGGCCAGCCGAAAGAAAGTTCTGCGAGATATTGTGTGCGACATTGCCAATCTCCTGTCTGCCAACCAACAGCGTAACGAATGTCAATAATCGTATCTTGCCTTGGCGTCTCGGCAAGCGAATTCCATGGGTTCCTGATGTGGCGGCGGCGATAGCGACCCGTTTAGAAAATGCGCAGCACTTCACCCATCCACAACTGATCCGCCGAAACAAATGCCGGCAATGCCGATAAGTTCGACTTGCGCTCGAGCACTTTGGGCGGTATGCGCTGGAGATCAACCAGCGAAGTTCCCCCGATGCACGGATCGGGACATTCCCTTGGGCAAGGTGATTGTTCTGGTGATGCCTCCGTACCGGACCACACACTCACCGTTGGGGCTTGACACATTTCTGATTACGGCCTGTGTCAACTTGCCGTCTTTCCACTTGATGTCGATCTCATATCCGCCACGGGCGAGCAGGCCTTTCACCTTGCCTTCGGGCCAGGCTCCGGGCAGGGCCGGCAGGAGGTGGATGACATACCTGCCGTCGGTTTCATCCAGCGTTTCGTGGCTCTGTAGCAGAATTTCGCAGACGCCCGAGGCATAGCCGCACGGCGCGTCGATCTGCTTCTTGCCCTCCCACATGAGATGGTCGTGGAATCTGCCAAAGGGCCCGGACCACAACATGTTCGACAGTTGACGATAGGCCAGTTCCGGCCTCCGCAGCCGTGCGAAGATGCTGATCCGCCAGACCTTGGACCATCCAGACCGGCCGTGACCTCTTGCCTCAAGGCTCTTTACCGCCGCGTTGGCCAATTCCGGCGTTTGCGAGGCCGAGATCTGTGAACCGGAAAAGGCCGCGAACAGATGCTGGATATGGCGGTGCGTGCAATATCGCGAGTCGTGGTCATTCTCCCACTCCTGCAACTGCCCCCAGCGACCGATCCGTGGCTTGACCAGGCGGTCGCGCATCGCGAGCACTTGGCGCTTGAAATCGGCATCCAGCTTCCGGCGGCTTGCCGCCCGGGCGTAATCCGTAAACAGATTATGTACGATCTGACGGTCCTGGCTGATCCCATACTGCTTGGGTTTGTGTTCCGGGGACATGGTTCTTGGGGTGGTGAGTTCCCCGTCCGGCCTTGCGATCAGCAGGTCCTGCCAGTGCTCGGACAGTTCCTTGAGCACCGGGTAGGCGTGTTCCTTCAGGTATCCGAGGTCCTGGTTGAACTTGAAATGCTCGGCGAAGTGCCAGGCATACCACGCGCTGCCGGCAGGGAAGTTCTTCCATCCGCCGGCGCCGTAGATCTGCTTGCATGCCTTACGCCGATAGGAGATTTGGCTTTCGATGTAATCGAAAAGCGGCTTGGCGCATTCGGCGAGATTTGCCGACTTGACCACGGTTTCGGCTGGACGCCTGATCGCCATCGACGGCAAGACCATTCGCCGCAGCCTCGACACCGCCAACGGCAAGGCCGCCATCCACATGGTCAGCGCCTGGTGTCAGGCCAATCACATGGTCCTGGGTCAACTGGCCACCGACGCCAAGAGCAACGAGATCAAGGCCATTCCCAAACTGATGAAGTTGTTGGACCTGCAAGGCGCGGTGGTCACCATCGACGCCGCTGGTTGCCAGAAGAAGATTGCCCAGCGGATCGTCCAGCAGGGCGGCCATTACATCCTGCAACTCAAGGGCAACCAGGGCTCGCTGCACAAGGAGACTGTGATGCTCTTTGACCAGTGCTTGCGGGATGATTGTCACGGCATCGCCTACAGCACGGTCGCATCGAAGAACGCGGCATCTGGGCGACCTCGGAGGTCGGCTGGTTCGCGGAGAAAGGAAAGTGGAAGAATCTGCGAAGCCTCATTCGCGTTCGATCCAAGCGAACGGTGGGAGACAAGACATCCACCGAGTACCGCTACTACATCACCGACCTGCCGGCTGACAACGCCTCGGGCCTGCTGGCGTACATTCGCGGCCACTGGGGCGTGGAGAACAACCTGCACTGGTGCCTGGACATCAGCTTCCGCGAAGATGACTGCCGCATTCGCAAGGGCCACGCCGCCGAGAACTTCTCACGGCTGTCCCGCATTGCGCTGAACCTTCTGAAATCCGAGAAAACCAACGATGGCGGCATCAAGACCAAGCGTCTCTGCTGCGGCGGGGACACAATTATCTGCTGAAGGTCCTTACAGGGGGAATTTAGATGCGATTGCCCTGGTCAATACTCCGACCGGGCCTCGCGGAGAGAAACCTAGAATGTTTATATGAGAGAACCGAAACATTACTTCGTCCGATACCTGCCATTGATCGCGGCAGGGATTCTGGCCCTCGCGGCGGTCGGGTGCAGCAAGCCCTCTGCCGACCGGAAGGAAAACCCCATGACACAGAAAAGTGCAGACGCCTCGGCCCAGAATCCCGCCGCCGGCGCGACCACCGAGCCCGCCCCCATCGGGCACATCGATTGGCTGGACTGGGGGCCGGAGGCGTTCGCAAAGGCCCGTGCCGCCGACAGGCTCATCCTGCTGGATATCGGCGCCACCTGGTGCCACTGGTGCCACGTTATGGACCGCGAAACCTACGAGGACAACGAGGTGGCGGCGCTGGTGGCGGAAAAGTTCATTGCCGTACGCATCGACCGGGACCGCCAGCCGGAAATCGACGCGCACTTCCAGCGCAACCCCGCCCTGATAGACTCCCACGGCGGTGGCTGGCCCCTGACGGTCGTCCTTACTCCCGACGGGGACATGCTTTTCAAGGGAACGTTCATCCCGCCGCGAGCAGGTCCGCCTCGCGGAGCAGGCACGGGCATGGTGGAACTACTGAGGCATCTCGATGACGCCTGGCGAACAAAACGCAACGAGATCGGCAAGGCCTCAGCCGCTATGAAGGCCGAAGTCCAGCGTCTTGGCAGATCATCCTACGACAAGCCGGGCGAGCTCGACGCCGAAATCGTCAGTGAAATCCACGCCGGCATACTCGCAGGCCACGACGGGCAACACGGCGGGTTCGGTGGTGCGCCGAAATTCTTTAACGTGCAGGGCTTGCGCCTGCTGCTTGCCCGGGCATGGGCCGGCGACGACCGCAGCCAGGGCGTTCTCACCCACACGCTGGATGCCCTCGCCCGCGGCGGAGTTTACGACCAGGTCGGCGGCGGGTTCCACCGATATAGCGTCGATGAACGGTGGCACGTGCCGCACTTCGAGAAGATGGCATACGACAACGCGGCACTGCTGGGCCTGTACGCGGATGCATACGCACTGACCGGAAACAAAGACTACGCCCGAATCGCCGGGGAAATCCGCGACTGGGTTGATCGCGTCCTCGGCGGCAGCGACCTGGCCAATGGAAAAACAGAAGGCTTTTTCGCCAGCCAGGACGCCGACGTGGGCCTCGACGACGATGGCGACTACTTCACGTGGACCGCCGACGAAATCCGAGCCGCCCTGGATGCCAAAACCGCCCGTGTTGTAATCGCCTGGTATGGGATAGACCAGGCGGGCGATATGCACGAACGTCCCGGCAGGAATGTTCCGCACTTGACCCAGACGCCCCAAAAAGTCGCCGCACTGCTGGAAATCCAGGCCGATGAAGTGCTCCGTCGCGTCGCCGACGCCCGCTCCAAACTTCTGGCCACCCGCCACCGCCGGCCCGCGCCGCTGGTGGACAAGACCATCTTGGTCGACCTCAACGCCATGATGATTGATGCGTACCTGACATACTCCCAGCGTCTCGATGACGATCCCGCCCGCGATACTGCCCTTGCCTGCCTCGACGGACTGCTCGCGAACCTGCGGGATGCAAACGGCGTCTTCGCCCACTACCGAGAAGGCAAAAAGCCGCGAGGCCTGCGGAATGTCGGCATGCTGGCAGACCAGGCCTGGATGGCACGGGCGCTGATGCACGCCTGGCAGGTGACCTCGGACCAGAAGTATCTCCAGGCCACGAACATCCTGGCTGAGTACATAATCGAAAACCTCACCGAGAAGGATGGAGGCCTGCTGAGCGCACCACCGCACCCCACCGGAAATACCCCCAACCCCGCAGCCGTCCCACCGCGACAAAGCTGGGAAGATTCGCCATCTCGCAGCCCGGCCTCGGTGGCGGCGGAAATGCTCATCGACCTGGCCCACGTGACAGACCGCCCGCGGTATGCCCAGGCAGCGGCCAAGGCCCTGTCCGGCTTCGCGGGCGCGGCCGGGCGCGACTGGGGCCTGTTCCTGGCAGGCTACGCCCAGGCCATCGACCAGCACCTCGCTGGCCCTCGCAGCGTGGTGATCGTCGGCCCGACCGGGAGCGAAGCCACCAAGGCACTCTCCCAGGCCGCCATGCGAAGCTATGTTCCGGGGGTGATAGTAATTGCGCTCGACCCGGCCGACAAAACCCACGCCAAGACCCTGAAGTCCCTCGGCCTGACCCCCGCCGCCAAGCCGACAGCCTACATCTGCCGGGCCCAAACCTGTCTCGCTCCCGCCACCACGCCCGAGCAGGTAAGGGCAGCCCTGCAAGAGCTTCGACAGCCCTGAAGGGCCGCGATCTGGCGTTCCTGTTTGCCCGTGCGGCGACTCCGCCGGGGCCATTTGACGTTTGGGATTGCTATGCTTTAGTATGCTTGGATCCAATCCGACACAAAGACTTGTGATTCGCGGGCTTGACCTGCCCGCAGAATTGGCGTAAAAGGTTCTATTCCTCCCGGACTGGGGTATGCGCACAGCATCCCGGCCGGGATGTGCTCCGCGTTGACGGGGAGGCGCCTAGTGGGCGTCTCTGGACTCAACGCATGTTTTTGCAAGAGACTACCCATGGCTGACGAAACCCAAGAACCCAAGACCCCCGACGAAACCACACCCGAGACCGAAGCGCCCAAGACCGAAGCTGCCGAAATTACCCCCGAGGCCACTGAGCCCAAGACCGAAGCCGCCCCCGAGGCTCCCGAGGCCACTGAGCCCGAAATCGAAGCCGCCGCCGAAGTCGCTCCCGAGGCCGAAGAGGACAAGGGTCCGGACTACGGTGTGCAAGTCGATGACGCCGGAACCCTCAAGAAGAAGGTCACCGTGACCGTCCCGGCCGAGAAGATCGCCGCCAAGCGAGAAGAAATGTTCGGCGAGCTCAGCACGTCGGCGCAGGTGCCGGGCTTCCGCGTCGGCCGGGCGCCGCGCAGGCTGCTCGAAAAGCGTTTTGGCAAGGAAGTTCAAAGTGACGTCCGCAACGCCATCCTCGGCGATAGCCTCGGCAAGGCCATGGAAAAGAGCGAGTTGAAGGTTCTCGGCGAGCCGGACCTGAAACTTGACGATATCGAACTGCCCGAGGCCGGCGAGCTTGTATACAGCTTCGAAGTCGAGATCGCCCCCGAGTTCGACCTGCCGGAACTCAAGAGCATCGCCGTCAACAAGCCCGCACTGGAAGTCACCGACGAACGCATCGACGACGCCATAGAGCGAATCCGCCTCAGCCACGCCCACTACGAGGACACCGACGCCCCGGCCGAGGACCACGACGTTGCGGTCGTGGCCGCGAAAATTGCCGGCGATGGCATCGAGGAAACAACCACCACGGCGACTCTTCACGTGGCCCCGGGCCAGATCGAAGGCCTGCCCATGCTGGACCTCGGCGAGAAGCTCACCGGCAAGAAGGCCGACGACACCGTCGAGCTTACGGTTAAGGTTCCCGACGCCCATCCCAACGAGAGCTGGCAGGGCAAGGAGGCGACTGTCGAGCTTACGATCAACCAGATCCGCAAGCGCGTGCTTCCGGATATTGACGACGAGTACGCCAAGTCAATGGGCTACGATTCGCTGGCTGAGCTTCGCGAGGGCATGAAGGCCCGAATGGGCATCCAGGTGCAGACGGAGGTCCGCCGGGCGATGCGGCAGCAGGTGGATGAGTATCTCGTCGCCAACACCGATTTCGAGTTGCCCGAGGGCGTGGCCAAGCGTCACGCGGCCAAGCTGCTACAACGTCGCTACGTGGACCTGCTCCAGATGGGCCTGCCGCAGGAACAGGTCGAGGAGCGAATGACCCAGATGCAGGCCTCGGTCGCCGACGAGTCCCGTCGAGACCTGAAGCTTTCGTTTATCATGGGCAAGATCGCCGATGACCGCAAGATCGATGTCTCCGAAGAGGAAGTCAACGCCCAGGTCGCGTACATGGCCCAGCAGTATAGTCAGAGGCCCGAGCGTATGCGGCACCAGTTGGAAGCCGACGGTACTCTCGACCAGGTGGTCACGTCCATTCGCGAGAGCAAAGTGGTCGAACAGTTGCTCGATGACGCGGAAGTGACCGAGCCTGCCGCCGACCCAGAGCCCGAAAAGAAGGCCCCGGCCAAGAAAACAGCAAAGAAGGCCGCCAAGAAGACCGAGAAGAAATCCGAGAAGAAGTCCGCCGAGAAGGCGGAGAAGAAGACCGAAAAGAAAGCCGCCAAGAAGGCCACCAAGAAAACCAAGGCCGACGACGCGGATAAGAAAACAGATGGTGGCAAGGAATAATTGCCCCCGCACGAGCAACCAGGAGCCAAGCCAATGCATCGAGCGCCTGACATATTCGGCCAGGCCCATCGCGAGTACATCGCCCGACGGGAGATGACGCTTGAGGAGCGTCTGGCCGAGGAGCGCATACTGTTCCTCTGGGGCGAGATTGGCCCCAACACCGCAGGCAGCGTCATCATGCGACTGCTGGAGTTGCAGGCCAAGCAGCCCAACCGCGACATTAACCTGTACATCAACTCGCCCGGCGGGAGCGTGGACGACACACTTGCAATCTACGACACGATGCAGTTCCTCTCTTGCGACGTGGCCACGTACTGCGTTGGCCAGGCCGCCAGCGGTGCTGCCCTGATCCTCGCCAGCGGCGCAAAGAGCAAGCGATACGCCCTGCCGCACAGCAAGGTAATGGTCCACCAGCCATGGGGCGGTGTCACCGGCCAGGCCACGGATATCCGTATCCAGGCCGAGGAAATCCTCAAGGCCAAGAAGCTCCTCAACGAGCTTCTCGCCGAGCACACCGGGCGAGACGTCGAGATGATCGAACGCGAGACCGAACGCGATCGGTACATGTCGCCCACCGAGGCCAAGGAGTACGGCATAGTCGACGAGATCGTCGAACGCACGCCGGAAGAGAAGGACAGGAACAAGAAGAAGAAGTAGGCGCCAAGCCCACGGACCAATACCCATGCTACGAAACGAGACAGTATTCCCGCCCACCGTCGTCGAGCAGGACGGGCGAACCGAGCGCACGTTCGACATCTACAGCCGACTGCTGAGAGACCGCATCGTCTTCCTCCGCGGGCCGGTCACCGATGACTCCGCAAACGTCATCGTCGCCCAACTGCTCTACCTCAGTAACGAGAACCCAACAGCCGACATTAGCTTCTATATCAACTCGCCCGGCGGGAGCGTCTCTGCCGGCATGGCCATCATGGACACCATGAACTTCATCCGCTGTGACGTGGCCACCTACTGCATAGGCCTGGCGGCGTCCATGGGCGCCATCCTGCTTTCCAGCGGCGAAAAGGGCAAACGATACTGCCTGCCAAACAGCCGAGTGCTCATACACCAACCGCTCGTCAGCGGCGTTATCACCGGTCCGGCTACCGATCTGGACATCGAGGCCAAGGAGATCATCCGCCTGCGGCAGAGGCTCTACGAAATACTCGCCGAGAACACAGGCCAGCCCGTCGAGAAGGTCGAAGGCGACTGCGACCGCAACAAATGGCTCAACGCCGACGAGGCCGTCGCGTACGGGTGCGTCGACAAAATCTTCGATCGCATGCCGGAACCCCAGGCCGGAGATAAGACAAAATGACCCTCCAGGCCCCGCTGGCGAAGGCGACGGTCATGACGGCCTGCATAATGCTGGCCGCGTGCGTGCCGCCAACGCCGGCCAACGGGCCGACGGCCAATGAACTCACCGAGATCGAAACGCTGCGCACGGAAGACGCCAGACTCCGCGAGCAACTCGCCCAGCGAGACCAGCAGATAATAACGCTCCAGGCCTTGGGCGAAAAACGGCTGGAACAGCTTTACACCATAAAGCGAATCCGCCTGGGCAAAAGCACCGGCGGCGCCAACACCGACGCCAAACCGGGCGACGATGCCGTTAAGGTGGTCATCGAACCCATCGACCAGCACGGCTCGGTAATCAAGACGGCTGGGAGCGTGAAAGTTCAGGTCTTCGACCTCGCGGCCCCCAAGGCGAAGAACCTCCTGGCCGAGTCCAACCACGTCCCCAACACCGTCACCAAGCACTGGGTAAGCGGTTTCATGGGCGGCTACTTCACCTTCACCTGCCCCCTTCCCGCCACGCCGGACCATAGCGAACTAACCGTGCGGGCAGAGTTCGTGGAATACCTCACCGGCAAGACCTTCACCGCCCAGAAGGTGGTCAAGGTAGACCTGCCTCCGCCGGCTGAGACCCAGCCAGTGACCACCACCTCCGACCAGCCCTGATCGCGCCGGCGCCTCACGCCACCAAACGCGAATGTCTCACCGTAACTTGCTCTTGTTAACCGTCTTGGGCGACTTCTTCGAGGAATTGTTTTTTCGCCTGGCCTTGCCGCCTTTGAGCAGCGCCGCCGGTCGAGCGTTGGTGTACTTGTCCAGGGCGCCTTGCAGCATGGCGCGGGCCTTGCGGGCTTCGGCGGTCAGGGCGGAATCCGCCAGCGGGGACTTCTCCAACTCGTCGGCTGGGACGTCGAAGAACCTGCCGTCGCGATAGAGCTTGTACCGATGGTTGCGAGCGTACTCCTTGGTTCCGGCAACGCCACCGGTTCGCGAATACCAGCAGTAGGTCCATTCGCGCGGGTTGCCCTTTTCGCCGCGGATTTGCGGCAGGAAGCTTCTGCCGTCGATATCGAGCGATTTCGGCACATCCGCGCCGGCGCACTGGCAGATTGTCGGCAGGAGGTCCGAGGTGTCCACGAGGTCGCCGCAGACCTTGCCCCTGCCGCCGCCCGACGGAAAACTCGCTATCAGCGGCACGTGGTCTCCGGCGTCTGTGGTGGTTCCCTTTGCTCCGGCGACCTGCCTGCCGCCCATCATCGAGACGACCGGCTTGTCCGTACCGTTATCGCCCATGAATATCACCAGCGTGTTTTCGCGCAGGCCGAGTTCGTCGAGCTTTACCAGCAGCTTGCCGACGATCTTGTCCATGTAAGTGACCATGTCGCCGAAGTACTTCGCCTCGCCCTTGTACGATGGCTCGCCCGTCGCCTTCGGGTCCCAGTCGGGCGAGTCCGGCGTCGGTCCAAACGGGCAGTGCGTCAGGATCATCGGATAGTATACGCAGAACGGCTTGTCCTTGTTTCGCTGCATGAAGTCGCACGCGAAGTCGCTCACAACGTCCGGGCCGTACTCGCCTTTGCGATAGTCGATCTGCTTGCCGTTTACCTCCAGGCCGGGATTCGGATATCTGCCCGGGCGGCGGTTGAGCTGCCAAAGGCAGTACTCATCAAACCCGAAGTGCCCCGGACCCGCGAAGTCGCCGCCGAGCTGCCACTTGCCGACAACGCACGTCGCGTAACCTGCCTTCTTGAGCAGGTGAGCGAAGGTGGTCTGCTTGGGGTCCAGCAGGCCGAAGCGGACGTAGTTCCGCACGTTGTAGATGCCTGTCATGGTCTGCACGCGAGTCGGCGTGCAAAGCGGCTGGGCGTAGCCGTGCTCGAACCGCACCCCCTCAGCCGCGAGCTTGTCCAGCACCGGCGTCTTGTAGGAAGTCCCGCCATTGGCCCCGATGCACTCGTAACCGAGATCGTCGGCGAGGATCATCACAATGTTAGGCCGCTTCACGCCGCCCTTACCGGCGGCGGCATACAGTTTGCCCGCCACGCCACCATGCAAACACGCCGCCCCAACTGCGGCCGCCTTCATAAACGAACGCCGTGACATCCCCATTGTCTTCATCTCCTTCGCTTCCGTCCCGTTTCCCCGCCCATCAGTCAAACAGGCCGGTCTCCAGGCTACGGGGCTTGCCGCGTGGTTCGATTACGTAGGTTTTCACTCGCGGCAGATCTCCGCACTTGGGTCGGAGTCGCTCAAGTTGGCCCCAGACTTGGTGGGATTCGTACTTGCCCTTTACGCCAGCCTCTGCGAGGCGCTGGTTGAAGTGGTCGGTGAAGGCCTCCAGCAGATGGCGGTTCTCGTGTAGCAGCGTGGTTGGGACGGATTCCTCAGCGTAGACGCCCTGGAGTTCAGCCAGGTGCTCAGCCGGCCAGGCCTGGCCGTTGGCGCTGGGCTCGTTGTGGGCGATGGGGATGGTCTTTTTCAACCGGTCGCCGATGCCCTGAATGTAGTTGGGCGACATCTCCGTGCCAAGGTAGTGTCTGCCCAGACGTTTGGCGGCCACCAGCGTGGTTCCGCTTCCGGAGAACGGGTCGAAGACCACGTCGCCGGATTTGCTGCACGAGCGGACAATCCGCAGCAGCAGCGTCTCGGGCATCTGGCACGGGTGCCAGCCCTCGCGCTCGCCGAACGTGCCGCAAACTCTTGCGAACTCGCTCCAGGTATCGTTGGGGAGTTTCCCGGCCGGGTTTGCCCGCTTGTCGCGATACTCGCGCTGGCGGTCGGAGAAGATACGAATCGCATTTTCGTTGAAGGTAAACACCTGCGGGTCTCGAACGAAGTAGAACAGGTGCGCGTGCGATCGGCAGAACTTTCGCGTGGTGTTCTGCCCAAACGTGTAATGCCATATCACCCAATTGCGTAGCGTCAGGCCGAGCTTTCGGCCCAGGATGCGGACCTCGGCGGCGTACTCATCGCCGATGGCAACCCAGAACGTACCGGTGGGCTTGAGTGCCCGGACGCAGGCCTTCATCCAGTCCCTGGTCCAGTCGTAGTATTCCTCGTACGCCATCTTGTCTTCGTAGACATCGTACTTATAGCCAATGTTGAAGGGCGGGTCGGCGAAGACGAGATCAGCGAAGCCTTCGGGCTGCTTATTGAGCCACTTGATGCAATCGGCTTTGACGACGGTGTCGAGTTCCATCTGCTGCGGCTCTCCTGGCCCGGGTCGGCGGGCTCTTGTAAATCACCTGATCTCGGGCGGCCTGGTTGTTGCGGGCGATGTCGCCGGTTGGGTGGCGGGGGGCAGAATCTTGAACGTGGCAGCCATGGTGGCCATAAGTTTCTCCGCTAGGACACGTTCGGCAGACTTGGCGGTGATGACGATCATGTAGGCGACCGGGTCCTTGGACTTTCTGGCCAGGTATGTGACACGGTGGACAAGCACCACGTCTGTCGCCTCGGACCTGCCCAGGGACGGCGTCGATAGCGGCTTTTCGATCATCTTCAGGACGAACTGGTGGGCCGGCAGATCGCCCAGCTTCGCGGGGGCGTCCGAAAGGGTTGCTGCCTCCTGCTTATTTCTGGCAGCCACGGACTGGGCGATAGCCTGGAACTTTTTCGAGCACGCCTCGCTGCTGGCGGCGTCGGCGGAGGCGGGCACGGCAACGATCTTGACTGATGGCATGGGAATGCCGCCCTGGCGATAATCGATCAGGCCGGTCTCCACGCCGGCGCCGGAGTGGTCGACGTACCAACCCTTAGGCGAGCGGATGGAGAACCCGAGTTCGTTGTCCCTGATGGGCTCTTCAAGCTCAATTTCAGCGGGGATCTCCGGAGCCTCGACGGGAAGTAAGCGAATGGACTTGATGACCGCGCCAAGCAGCGGCAGAAGTTTGGACTGCTTCTGAGCCGCGGTAACCACGGTCAGGAGGTAGCAGATGCGAGTGGAGCTGCCCTTGACGTCACGCAGAAAGTACACTTGGGCGGCAACAGACTGCGTGCCGCGGAAGCTGTAGCTCACCAGACGGGCCGCGCCCCTGGCGCCCGCGACGGGCATGGGGGTCTTCTTGTGCGTCTTGAGATGCCGAATGGCAAGGTTTCGGCCGAGCTCGGCCATCTTGGCCTCGGCAAACTCCTCCGCCGTGCCCCTGTCGGCAATCGGAAACGCCGAAAGCGTCACCGCCTGGCTGGGGCGACCACCCTCCTCGATGCCGGCGGACATGACGTCGAACGGGGCCAGGATCACCTTGTACTCGAAGGCCTGAGGCACGGCTATCGCAATGCCGGCGTTGGAGTATTCCAGAGCATCCTGCAACACCACGACCGGAGCGACCTTCACAGGATCTGCCCCAAAGGCCGTCGCCATGGCCGTCATGACCGACCAGGATATCAACGTCGAAACAATTGGCTTGAACATCAATAGCTCCTTGCCTGCACCGCAAACATCCCAGCCGCGAGCCGCAGTGCGATTCCACGGTCGCCCATTCTACCAAATGACCGCCGCCATGTCAGCTACACGGCCGGGCCAAACGTCACCATCGCCGCAACATAGGCAATGTAAGTCGCCACCAGCACGCCTCCGTGCCAGCGACTCATCCGATCGCGACTGGTCGTCACGAACACACGCAACAGAATCAGAACAAGCATCATCGCCGGAAGCAACAGCAGTAAGACCGGGCGATCCACCTCCAACTCCGCCGCCGCCGACGACGCGCCGACCACAAACAACACGTTGAGAATGTCGGCACCCATGATGTTGCCGACCAAAAGGTCGGCATGGCCCTTGATAAGCGAAGCCATCGCCGTCACCAGTTCAGGCAGCGACGTACCAAACGCCACAAGCGTCGCCGCCAGGATGCTCTGGGGCACGCCGTACTTGTGACACAGAACCTTGGCGGAACCAATAAGCAGGTTCGAGCCCAGTACCACCAGCGCCAGCCCCGCCACCAGCACCAGCAGGTTCACCACGACCGCCTTCGGCTTGGCCTTCGGGGCGGGAACCTCTTTTACCTCATCGGGCACCATGTCCGGAAACTGCTTGGCCCAGCGAACAGACATCCACAGGTAGCCCACCAACAGCCCCACAAAACCGAAGCCTACCCA
>Ga0307990_1000685_pt1 | contig 29342 bp, 33 predicted proteins | sample EllFjometagen129_FD_203168 | JGI IMG/M metagenome (GOLD analysis project Ga0307990, IMG submission 203168) | Marine microbial communities from Ellis Fjord, Antarctic Ocean - #129 | ecosystem: Environmental > Aquatic > Marine > Unclassified | place: Southern Ocean | collected 2014-10-08
CTCAGCGACATCAAAATTTGCTTTGAACGGCGACGAGCGTGTTCCATCCGCAGCAACAGCGACAACCTCCAGCTTGCCGACAGCACCAAGATAGCCCACATCAATCGTCCGCGTCACATCAGGCCAGCTCTGACTCGCGCCATTGAACTCTAGATGACTAACTGATTTACCACCATCATCAACTTTGACCTCAAAACCGACTGGCAACGACACACCATTCAAAAAGCAGACATACTTTCCGCTTCCGCCATAGGCACCATCACACCAACGGCTCTTTACATCCGTAATTTTCAGTTTTACATCACGCGTGTCGAGTGTGAACGCGCTGGACTGCTCCGTGTCAGCACCGGCCTTCGCCATTGCGACAATCAGCAACATGCTCAATCCACTAAGAACAACTCTTTTCATTACCTTCTCCTGATTTCATCTTTCGCCACTCATACATTGTAAATCCTTAGAACAGGCTGAAGCCTGAACTACATACCTGACGCATCCCGAACCCGTACGTAGTTCACGCTTCAGCGTGTTCGCTCTTTGCATTCCTTTAAAACTTCAACTAAATCGGCCCCATACTTACTGATGCGGGAATCACCCACACCCTTGACCTTGCTCAAATCAGCAATCTCGCAAACTTTCAAACGCACCATATCCGCCAGTTGCTCGTTGGTCATAACGGTGTAAACCTGTACTCCATCGCGCTGAGCAAGCGTCTTGCGCTTATCCCGCAACTTCGAGAATACCAAAAACTCTTCCGCACTTAACAACTCCCGGTAGTCAACTTTTGGTTTAGTCCGTCCGCCCGATTCAAGTGGTTTGCCACCCTCCAGCCACTCTACGCAGAAACTCCAGCCTCCATCCGCAAAAACTTTTTCTACGGCCAGCACACGCTTTGAACGCAGAAACGCATTCAACTCGTCCTGCGCCACTCCATTATCCACAATCGGAACAAAAAATGTATTAAACTGCATAATAAATAACCTGAAACGTTCGCTTCCGCTACCAGCGTCAGGCTGCTATCCTTTCTTTGTCTCTTTTCAGAGAACAGGAAACCGGCGGGTACCACATGCGCTCCTCCAGCTTTTCAATGGTGCTTAACGGCAGGCAGCCCGGAACCCGATGTTGTTGTTGCTGTTGTCCGGGTTGTTCCAGTTCTCGTTGCCGCAACGCAGGTTGTTCGCGTTGTTGTTCCAGCTCCCGCCACGGATGTAACGGTTTGATCCTGACGTTTAACGCCGGTTCCCTAAAAAAATGTTTTCGCCACTCCTCTGTATCCGCCTGCTGAACAAACGCGGTCAAAGCGGTAACGCGCTCCTGAAAATCACACTCGGACATCAACCCCGTTGCCAGAAGCCACTCATACCGGCGGATTTTTTCCTTAAACCTCTTCATACTCCTTCGATTCAGATCAACTTTATCTGAGAAAACCCGCATCCCCAGAAAATCCATGCCGTGAGCCGTCCGGTTCAAATAAGGTTCACCTTTCAACTCCAAGCCCAGCGAATCAGTCACAAAGTTAGTTATTGCCTTCCTGATATTTCTAATTTCACTTCTGGAACTGTGCCACACTGAAAAATCATCCATATATCGCACATAACCTTTTAGTTGTAATTTCTCCTTAACAAACCGATCCAGCGGATCAAGGTAGAAGTTGGCAAAATACTGGCTGGTCAGATTGCCAATCGGCAGCCCATGCCCCGGTTCCGTTTCATACGTGTCGATGATGCGGTCGAACCAGGTCAGCAAACGCTCATCCTTAAATTTACACCGCAACAACGCCTTAAGACCCTTATGAGGGATAGAATCAAAAAACTTGCGTACATCCGCTTTCAGAAACCACTCATGCTGTCCGGCAAACACCTGAGCCCGCCGCACCGCTTTGAACTGACCCTTTCCCTTCCGACAGGCATAGGTGTCAAAAATCAGCCATCTCTCAAAATACGGTTCGCACACATTCATCAGCGCATGATGCAGCACACGCTCAGGAAACGCCGCAGCGCATATTTCCCGTTCCTTGGGATCAAAAATCATAAAACGTGTATAGCGGCCCACAGGATAATCACCAGCCAGCAGACCACATCGCATCCGTTCAACTTCCACGGCAAGGTTATCCGCAAATTCACGTTGATCAGGCCGATGCCGCTTACCACGGCTGGCCTTCCAGAAGGCCAACCGGATATTATCCGGTTCAATAACCTGGTTGAATATGTTTCCGATTCTTTTCATCTCTCTTTAAATCCCCAGCAGTCCCGCGCTTGCGGGACTGAACTACATACCTGACGCATACCAAACTCGTCCGAAGTTCACACTTCCGTGTGCTCTCAATTCATAATTCATAATTCATTCCTCGCTCCCGCTCCATGTACGGGAGGTCTGCGGCCTTTCGCTCCGCTCAACCCTGCTCTGCAGGGCACGGCACGCAACCTCCCGACATTCCGCTTTTCTGTTCTTACGGCTCCGCCGGCTGGAGGAGCGCATGTGGCACTTAACGGCAGGCAGCCCGGAACCCGAGGGGGGGGGAGCTGCGGGCCGGGTAGTACCAGTACTCGTAGCCGCAACGCAGGCGGTACGCGAGGTTGCTCCAGCACCCGCCACGGATGTAACGGTCGGAACCTGACGCGTCATTACACCACTCCCATATATTGCCCGCCATGTCGTACAACCCATACCCGTTCGCCGCAAAATCTCCGACGGGACTGGTATACGGATATCCACCATCGTCATAATCAGGGTGAAAACTGCGTGTGCTGCTGATATCATAGCTGTACGACGAACTACTGTAATAATTCGCCCGGTTATGCGTGATCGTATCCCCCCACGGAAACCGCTTTCCGCTCAACCCGCCACGAGCGGCATACTCCCACTCGTCATTGGTCGGCAGACGGTATCCGTTCGCACTGAAGTTACAACTCCATGTGCTCAGATTATAACAGGGAGTCCGGCCATCCCTCTCGCTCCGGGCATTACACCACTTCACACAATCATACCAACTCACCGTATGAACCGGATGATTAGATGCCTTTCCCGATCCCGCATGGTCAAAGCTGTACCCATGCGAGAGTGCCCAGCTGTAGACCGCATCCCACTGCGCCTTGGTCACCTCAGTCGCATCCATATAGAATGTGCTGACTGTCAATGAGTACGCCCCATAGTCCGGATCGGTCCCGCTGTTGGTGCCACCCGGGATGCGCACCATGCCGAACGGAGCATCTGAATTCCCGTCATCCGCCGTGATCGAAACCCGCATGCTCTCTGAAAACTTCCCGTTGTAGTCAGTACCGGCATCCCAGACGATGCGCTTACCACTACCCGGTGTGATATTAGAGCCTATCGCGCCCGACAAGTGTGACACAGGAACCTGCGCTCCGTTATCCGTTATCGTTACCGAAACATCAAGCCGGTCACCATCGCTGTCATAAACATCATAGAAAATATCGACAGCTGTCGAACCATCTCGCTGCTTCGCCCGGACATTTCTCACATCCGGCGCATCGCAGAAAGCAGAAACTGCAACCAGAGCCAGCACCGAAAACACAATTAATTTACGCAATTTATTCATTCTTCTCTCCTGTAATTACCAAAAAGAATACAGCTCCTCTTGTGATAATGCTAGAATATTAGCCTGGTTTACCCTGAAATTCAATAAAAATCAAAGCTAGCTGCAAAACAACCCACTTTGCTCTCCGTAAGCTTTTTTTTCGAGGGAATCGAGGTAATCGAGTAATTCGACTGATCCGAACCAGCAAGAGAGACGCCGCGACACGGCGGCCAAAATCTCGATTCTCTCGATTAATTCGATTCTCTCGACTGAATCGGTTACCTCGATTAAATCGAATCCCTCGATTCTCTCGACCAACCCCCTGCAACGCAGCCACCTCTCAACCCTGCTGCTGCTTTTTTTTCGAGGGAATCGAGCTAATCGAGAGATTCGACTGATCCGAACCAGCAAAGTTGCCGCCGTAAGGCGGCCCCTGATTCGGTTCCCTCGACCTAACACCTGCGACGAAGCCACCTCTAACCCTTTCAGCTCCCTTCAGCTCCCTAACCCCTAATCTCCCTAATTAACACTCTCAATAAACTCGCGGGGAGAGAGGACCTTAACACCACACCGCAAGCTCTCAGGATAGTGCTTCAAGTTACCAGTCACAAGGCAAATGGCCCCAGCCGACAAAGCCACCTCCAGAAACGCACTGTCATCAGGATCAGGCAGAACTTTCTGCAGCGGTTCTGGACTATAGGCTTCAGAGGATCCCTCAATAAAATCCAATAGCATCTCAACTAATGTCGGATCAAACTTAAAACGGGGCCGTTTGAGTACCTCTTCATATTCAATCAGGATTCGGGCATCAACACACAAGGTGATTGAGCCAGAGGACAACAAACTGATAATCCTGCCACACAACCCAAAGGGAGTTAATAAACCGGAGACCAGAACATTGGTATCCATCACGACCCTCATTGAGCCACCTCTTTGCGGCTCTTGCGGGTTGCACTAATCTCGGCATCAATCTCCTCCATTGAAAGAGCACTTACCCCTTGACGCGCAGCACTCTTTTGCAAAGAGGCAATCGCCCGGGTAGCCCTCACCTGCCGCCAAGCAGATAACGATACCTCAAGATTAGATTCATTCACCGATGAGAGAACCGCAACCGGACGGCCATTGCTGGTTATCACCATATCACCCTCATCCGGCAGATCACGCCAGATTTGAGCAGATTGGCCTCTCAGATCACGTACACTTACAAATTTCATAATAATCCTTTTTTGTCACCCAATTATACACACAAATGTCACTCAGAAGCAATCGTAAAAACAATCTGAGGCTTTTCGAGGGAATCGATTTAATCGACTGATTCGACTGATCCGACTGATCCGAACCAGCAAAGCCGCTCAAGGCGGCCCCTGATTCGGTTCCCTCGATTAACTCGATTCTCTCGACAGAATCGGTTCCCTCGATTAAATCGAATCAGTCGATTCCCTCGACCCTAACCCCCTGCAACGCAGCCACCCCTAAACCCTAAACTCCCTAAAACAGCTCCCCCTGTGCCTCCAGACGGGCAACCTCGGCCTCATACCAATCATCAACTTCAAGATCATCCGCATTAACGGCCTCCACTGCCAGTTCATCACAACGGTTATTCATTTCATTATCCGCATGACCTTTAACCCAGATGAATTTAACCTCGTGCAGCTTGCATAATTCAAGCATCCTAAGCCACAAATCGCGATTCTTCTTCTTTTTCCAGTTATTGGCCTTCCACACCTGAACCCATCCCTGCTCAATTGACTCAACCATATATCTGGAGTCCGAGTAGAGCTCAACCTTGCACCTCTTCTTCAATGAGGAAAGTGCCATAATAGCCGCATTCAGCTCCATACGGTTGTTTGTGGTTTTACGAAAACCGCAGGATATCTCCTTGCGGTGCTCACCCATTGTCAGAATGGCCCCTACGCCCCCGGGGCCGGGATTGCCGCTACAGGCGCCATCTGTATATATTTCAACTTTATCCATAGGCGAAATGTAATACACAAAGCCCGTCGGCCGCAATTAAAAAAGGCCGTTTGTTCAACATTTTCGAGGGAATCAAGGGAATCGAGGAATTCCAATGCTGTACAAGAGTCACTCCTCTGTCGGCCTATACTTTGGAGAATGACATTCAAAAAAAAATCCAACGGCTCCAACACAACGTTTTCCTTTAAAAGTATAAATTAGCCCTCCTGACCTCAGGGATTTGTTTTGAGACCAACTCGTAACGCATCAGCAAATTTGACCCTGGATAAATCGCGTCCGTTTCATTAATATGTCGCGCAAGTTCCCGAGCAGTATATACGGCAAATGGTAATTTTATATGACTTCTCAACTAACGGAATAATCCGCAACATTTTCTGCAACGCTCTCTTCAGCGACTTGCTCGACATGCTTTGACTTCAGCGGAAAACACTCAGGGTTTTCTATCATTTCAAGCGTGAGATCAACATCCAAATCAGGCCAACGCAAGTGCTGACAGGATTCTCTTTTTAGATTAATTATCTTTTTAACCGGAGCATCCAGAAACCAAGGAAATGTCATATAATCAAGATAAAGCTCTCGATCATCAACCAGAATCCAAAAACCCTTTGATTCAATATTTGTGACCTCAACCGGCGAAATGGCATCGCCATGCTTCTGCAATTTCATCTTTGCGCTCCTTTACTATTGATTTAAGGCAATTAATATCTTTATTTGACAGTCCGTTACTCATCGCAAGCTCCACCTCGGGTTCCATCCAAAATTTGGCTGAGCCATCAACGGAAACAACATGCACATGTATTCGACTCTCTTCAAGTGAAAAGAAATGAAACCTGTAGCCTCTTTCTCTGAAAACTGTCGGACTCATAAGACACCCCTGTATTTAGTTGTAATGTTACTCCAATGCCGATGAGCATACAATGACAAATTCTTGAGTGAATTCCACGTTTGACTTATGCATATAAATCATGCATACTCATATGCATGAGAACAACTATAAATATTGATGACCAGCTTGTCAAAGAGGCAGCAAGACTAACACGAGTCAGCGAAAAGACATCGCTGGTGCGAATGGGGCTTCAAGCTCTTATTGCCACTGAGGGAAGCAGGCGACTGGCCGCCCTAGGCGGAAGCGAACCAGGACTAGAACTGACCCAGCGGCGGAGATAAGACAGTGGTTCTTGTTGATACATCGGTCTGGATTAACCATTTTCATAAATCCAACAGCAAACTACAAAACCTGCTTTATGAGCTGAATGTGGCATCTCACCCATTCATCGTAGGTGAGCTTGCGTGTGGAAACATCCGCAACAGGGAAGAGATCTTAAACCTGCTCCAGGGGCTTCCATCAGAGAACGTTGTTTCCAATGAGGAGTTCCTCTTTTTTATTGAAAAGCACAAATTGATGGGCAGAGGCATCGGTTTTGTCGATATTCACCTGCTGGCCGCCGCGAAACTGATGGGCCACCTGCTATGGTCCGCTGACAAACGGCTGAACAACATGGCAACTGAGATGGGATTATCGTTTACAGCCGGATAGCATTGTTGCTGTTTTGCTGCTTTTTTTCGAGGGATTCGAGAGATTCGACTGATCCGAACCAGCAAAAGAGCCGATCAAGGCGGCCCAAGGATCGGTTCCCTCGATTAACTCGATTCAGTCGATCCCCTCGAAAACTTTTTGTTCCTTGTTGAGTCATATTGCATATGATATCTTACACAAGTACAAGTAACAAGTACAACAGACATGAGTATAAAAAAATTAAACGTCCAGTGTTCAACACCCGACATGGAACTGAAATGGAGTGTCCCCTATGACCGGAATCATCATCGCCCTCTCTATGGCGTTAATCATTATCTCCATTTTTGTCTTGAGCTATATCTCTGATATAATGAAACGCCTCAAACTAATGGAGATGGCTAATAACAAAATTCTGCATCATCTCTATGATATCCAGAAGAAGCTGCAAAACAAGCCGGAGATTCCCCAGGATATAGCAACGAAAGACGGGTCTGCAGAGATAAATAAGAAGATGCCGGAGGTCAAAGATCATACGTCAGAGGCCCAGCCATATTTCCAGAATCCAATCCGCACTCAGCCAACACAACTGCCCCCACTGCAACCACCGCCCCTCAGACTGGAACCCGAGGGCCGAATCATCGAAAAAAGAGCCAAAGTGCAGAAGGCAAGCGTTGCTTCAAAGCAGACAACTTCGAGTAAGAATACAGCCGAGAGGTCAAAATCCGGATTTGCAGAGTCGGTCCAGGAGATATTTGGCAAGATATGGCGCTGGATACTTGTGGGTGAGGAGTTCCAGCCGGAAGGAATGACAACCGAATCCGCTGTGGCCAGCACCTGGATGATGCGTGCCTTCGTTATTTTCATTGTATCCGCTGTAGCCTATATTCTTAAATTGAGCATCGAACGCGAATTCCTCGGGCCTGCGGGCAGGTTTGCCGTTGGCATTGGTTTTGGGATTGCGATGCTGATCGGCGGTGTCAAACTTATCAGGACACGCTACAGAATGATCGGTGAAGGACTCCTGGGCGGCGGCATTTTTGTGCTCTACCTCTCTATCTATGCAGCTGATGTAATGTATCATATCATGCCGACGCCGTTGGCATTCGTCTTAATGGCACTGGTGACCATCACAGCCGGTTTTCTTGCGGTTAAGCTGGATTCGATGCTGGTTGCAATATTCGGCATTATCGGTGGTTATCTCACCCCGGTTGCTCTCACAAGCACGGTTCTGAGCCTACCCGGTTTCTATTCATACATCCTGGTATTGAGCATTGCCGTGCTGGTGATCGTGCTGATAAAGCAGTGGCGACTGCTCAACTATCTCAGCTTCATCCTGACTTACGGACTCTACTTCTTCTACTCCATGGAGAACTATGACAAATCCACGGACTTCATTGTTGCAATCAGCTTTCTGACGCTTCTGTTTGTAGTACAGTCACTGACGGTATGCATCCACAACATCATCAAAAAGCAGCAAAGCTCAATCATTGAGGCCATCCATCTGATCCTGAATGCAATTGTATACTCCGCCGGCGGATACTACCTCATTATCGAGGCCCACGGCCGACCCTACCCCGCGTTTATGGCGTTAGGGCTGGCTCTGTTCTACATGCTCTATATCTTTATGTTCCTGCGGCGCGGCCTCAAGGACCGCCTGCTGCTGCTCTGCCTCATATCTCTCGCAGCGGCCTACACCGCCTGGACCCTCCCGCTGCTTCTGGAGAAAGAGAGTCTGACCATTGCCTTTGCACTGCTGGCCTTCGTATTCCTCTGGCTGGGTCGCAAAGTGAAGAGCAACTTCCTGCAAAGCCTGAGTTATCTGGTCTATGGCATCGTGTTCTTCCGGCTTGTACTCTGGGATATGCCCCGACACTACACGTTAAACGCTCCGGATGCAGCCATCTGGTCCGATTACTTCAAAGATCTGCTCGACCGCCTCTTAACCATGGGTGTATCCATCGGCTCATTGATCGGCGCCTTTTTACTGAGCAAACGTGATGCGAAAGAATCCAACATCATCTTCCCGGAAAACGACATTAATGCCGCCATTCCGGCTAGAGTCACATGCGGAATCCTTTTCTGGTTCTCAGTTGTATTTGTTTTCATCTTCATGAATCTTGAGGTCAACTCCATGTTCCGTTGCTGGGAGCCGATCCGACTGCCAATGCTGACCCTGCTCTGGGGTAGCCTGATTCTGTTCTTTTTCTCCCGGATGTTTGCAACCGAGAGAGCCGGCGGAGCAAGCAATGTATTGCACACACTGATGGGGCTGGCGCTGGGAGTGACCCTCATTAAGCTGATCATCTTTGATACGCAATCCTGGAACCTGACACTGAATTTCATCTACTCCAGGGACTACTCTCTACTGGATACCTCCATGAGAATTTTCGATTTCGGAATAATCCTGGCTGTCATCCTGATTATATGGAAATTGATCTCCAGAAGCAAAACACATGCAAATACCAAAGCCATATTTGGATATGCAGGCTTGGCCCTCTTCTTCCTGTGTGCCTCTCTTGAGATACGCACGCTGCTGTACTGGAAGCTGGCGACCTTCATGGCAGCAGGAATATCTATCCTGTGGTCGATCTTCGCCATCAGCTTCATCGCCTTTGGAATCAGCCGGCGTATCGGACTGTTGCGCGCTCTCGGTTTAGCCCTGTTTGTTATTGTCTGTGGCAAGATAACCCTCTACGATCTACGCGGAACCGAAATCATCTACCGTATCATTGCACTGCTTGTGATCGCCATCACCCTCCTGCTGGGCTCTTTCGCCTACCTTAAGTCAAACAAACTTGAAGTGCCAAATAAAAAACCGGAAATAACGAAGTAAACTGAAAGACCCCAATGAAACTGAAACTCACTCCATTCATCATGACCACCCTCTTCACCTGCACAATGCATGCCGCAATGCAAGCGGAGCTCTACCCCTATGCACAGAAGCTTGAACTGCAGGCTGACTCCAACCCGTCCGTACAATTCGGTTCCTTCACAATAGATGAAGATCTCTTTAGTAAATTGAATCCTGCCAACAGCAATCTCCGGATTATTGATCATGCTGGCACCGAAACTCCATTCCTGTTGCGCACAAAAAAGGGTGAACGTAAACTGACAGAGGAACGCAAGGTACCCTTTAAAAAAATCTCCTTCAAAAAACTGCCGGATAATCAAATTGAAATTATCATGCAGAATGAAGACCATCGAAGTGTGAAATCACCACTGCAGAGCCTTGTCTTTGCAAACGGCATCCAGAACTTTGAAAAGAGCGTCTCCATCTACAGCAGTGACAATCAGAAGGAGTGGAAACTCATTGCAGAACGAAAGCCGATCTTTGACTACTCCAAATATATTGATATCCGTAACAACCGCATAACATTCAAGCCGGTCAGAACAAAGTTCTTTAAGATCATCATATCAAACATCACGGAGAAACATGACTCGCCCTTCACACGCCTGACCCGCGAGATCCGCGCAGGCAAGCAGTTCTCGGCCGTGGAGTCATCTTCCTTCACCCGCAAAGATTTTAAAATCAACGAAATTTACGTATATGAAAAAATCGTCAGGATCGTCAAGGGAAAAACTCAGAAACAGCCCTATACCTCAAGTAACTTTCAGTGCACCACCGACCTCAAAAAAACGTTTATCACCTTCAGCACTGCAATAACTCCGATCACCGCTATCGATCTTAGCACAGCAACCCCATATTATTACCGGAGCTATTCCATTGAAATCAGCCCTGATCAGGAAACCTGGAAATCGGTCCACTCAGGCATAATCGCATCTGTAAACACAGAACCCGAATCCAAAAATCAAGGGACAATCAAGCTTTCAAGACCGATTCGCGCCGCGCACTACCGCATCACCATTCGTAATAATGACAGCCCGCCACTTGATATCAGCGGAGTTGAACTTGAAGGCGCAACACAGGAAATCATTTTCTACTGCGATCAGCAGAAAAATTACAGCATCATATACGGAGCAGAAGATGCCAAAACTCCGGTTTATGACATAGCCCTGGTTTTAACCAAAACCGAGAGCGATGCCACTGCCGCCTACAAATCGGGAGCGCAGAGTGCAAACCCCGCTTACGGCAATCAGGTTCAAAAAAAATTATTCCTCAGCCGTAGAGCAATAATGACAATCGCCGTCCTTCTAATGATCGCTGTGCTTGGCTGGCTGATCTTCAAAACCGCCAGATCGATCGCCTGAATCTCCTGCCAGAAATTATTTTTTCCATACTCGTACACTCAAATCTATTTTCACCCGTGGTTTTTGAGATTCGCGTTTACGAGTTCCACATTCTACCTATTAGCGCAAAATCCGGTTGAATTTGCTGAATGTAGCCCGCTCGCGCCGCGAGCGAGGCTCCGAGCGCAAATGAGGTTGTTCGCTTTGAAACCCCGCCCCATTCATGCTGACAACCCCGAGCCACAGTTGCGGCGCAACTGGGCTACATGTAACACATTCCACATTTCACAACTCACAGAGCGCAGCGACTACACCAGACAACAACAATTAACCCACAGGTGTGAACGACGTACGAAAATCTGTATGTATTTCACACTTGTGTGCTGCAAACCACTGATATAGGAAAGTTCAACTAAATTGAATCACACCCCTGATGGGACGTTACTGAACCCAGACCTTGAACAAAATCCACAAAATTGCTAATAATACCACATGAACAAAATAACACCAGATAACCTCGCCGCCGCTACAAACATCCTGCTGGCCGGAGGTGTTGCCATAATCCCGACCGACACCGTCTACGGCATTGCCGCCCACCCCGGAAGCGACTCCGCAGTCGCCCGCATCTGCACCATTAAGGGCCGCCCGACATCCAAACCGATCACTCTGCTGGCTGCCGATCAGGAATCCGTCATGCAGTTCTGTGAAAATGTTTCCGCCAAAGCACAGCGGCTGATGGATGCATTCTGGCCGGGGGTGCTGACACTGGTGCTGCCATGCCACAATGATTTTGAGGGTTTCCGCGTGCCTGATCATGACAAAACCCGGGAGCTGATTAGAACCTGCGGGGGAACATTGCGCGTAACCAGTGCCAATCTGAGCGGCTCCATGCCGGCCATAAGTGCAGTGGAAGCACTTAAAGATGTCGGGCTGACAGCCGATCTGGTCATCGACGGCGGCATCTCCCCCGGCGGTATCGCCAGCACCGTGGTGAAAGTTGAATCCGATGGAACCCTGACCATACTGCGCAAAGGTGCCATCACGGCCAAACAAATTCACTCAGTGTCTTGACAAATGTTGCGAGTGGAATCGCTGTGCTCTGTGGAATGTGTCGGGTGCCGGGTGCCGAACACATACTTTTACACGTACTCGTACACGCGAATCTCCAAAACCTAGGGCCGGGATAGAGGAAAAAGAGATTTGAGTGTACGAGTACGTGTACGAGTACGGAAAAAAACAACCCTAAGAACTGGAGCGTTCTGTTCGCAAGTTGCGTGGCGGGGGTCCCGTCTTCGCGCTACGCGTCTACGCCGTGGCAGGCAAGGCCCCCGCCCTACAGATTTACAGAGATCACAGCCTTTACTGTAGCAGAGGTCCTTGCATGCCAAGCCGTAGCCCCGCTTTGCGGGGCGTAGGCTGGACCTCGGAAGGGTTACCCACACAAAAGTTGGAATAACCGAAATTCGTGATCAAATATATTTCGTAACAATGACCTTAATTACCTTTCCTGCCCTGAGCGGAGTCGAAGGGTGTTTAAATTCTTTTTCAAACAACTGCATTTTATTTACAATTGCGCTCTGCAGGTTTATTTGATACAAGAAACAACATGAGCTGTGAGCCTTTATTAAGTACTCGTAATTTAAAAACCTGGTTTCCTGTCAAAAAGGGTGTATTCGCCCGTACTGTCGGATATGTCCGGGCTGTAGATGATGTATCAATCGATATCTTCAACAGTGAAACTCTGGGGGTGGTCGGCGAGTCAGGCTGTGGCAAATCCACTCTGGCCAGAACTATTCTTAAACTTGAAAAACCGCGCTCCGGATCGATCCTGATCAACGGAAAAGATCTTCTCTCGCTGCATGGTTCCGAACTCAAAGAGTTCCGACGCTCGGTCCAGGTGGTCTTTCAAAACCCGCATGCCTCCCTTAATCCTCGTCACACTGTGCTTGAGCTGATTACCGAGGCAATGCTGGCATATGGCCTGACCACACGCGAAACCCGTCATGCCGATGCCGGCAAGCTGCTCAATGATGTCGGAATGCCCGACGATGTCCTTGACCGCTACCCGCACGAATTCTCCGGCGGCCAGCGTCAACGCATCAGCATTGCCAGAGCCCTTTCCTTAAATCCGAAACTGCTGATCTGCGACGAGGCTGTCAGTGCACTGGACCTCTCCGTGCGGGCTCAGGTTCTCAATTTACTGGAGGAGCTCAAACAGAAACGCAACCTATCCTACCTGTTTATCACCCACGACATCGGAGTCGTGGAACACATCAGCGACCGCATCGCGGTCATGTATCTGGGTAAAATCGTAGAGACCGGTGCAACCGCAACGGTGCTGGAGACTCCGGCCCACCCCTATACCCGCCTTCTCATAAGGGCGGTTCCCCGTATCGGCACCCCGCTGCCTGCGGATGACTCAGCTCCAATCGAGGTCAGCCAGACAAAAATGATAACCGGCTGCCCGTTTGCCCCGCGTTGTCCGCTGGCGGACGATAACTGCCGCACAAACACCCCGCCTCTGGAAGCGATGGAATCAACCCAGCACCAATGCGCCTGCTTTAAGGCTAAAGCTGCTTTTAGCCGCAACCAAACTAAGCGCTTGTGATGTACGGGCCCATATTCTCTAAATATCCCGTTGTGTGTTAGCCGCCGCAGCTTTAGAAAAAAACACTGCGTGTTTTGGAAATAAGGGAGTACAGATATTGTTCGTAAACGTAGGTCCGGTTTCCAACCGGACAATCCCGATAAAATCGGGATCTACAGTGCTGATATTACTTTCCCTTCTCAAAAGGTTGAGAGTTGACCGCTATTCTAAATGCTGCTTTAGTTGCTTTCTTTCAACAACTTATGAAGGTGGTCTCCTAAGTTTCTTGTTTTTTGTGACAGAAGTTGAGAGAATAGCTACTAAAGTGCGAGAGTTTATAGCAACCGCGCAACGCACCCCATTATTCTGCTAATAATTATTCTGCCTAAAGATGCGACGCAAAGACACACTACGCACCCCATTTTCTACCCCTCTGTCTTTCTACCTCAAAAAACGCTTATAGCCATTAAGCAGGGGCCGTGCCCGCAACGGCGTAGACGCGTAGCGAGAAGATGGTATCCCGCCACGCATCCTGCTGAATGTTTCATCGACTCACGAAAAAATCGGAAGAGTCATAAATAATCTGTAAAACAACTTTTCGTATTTTTCGCGCCTTTCGTAGTTAATTTATTGTGTTGCGGGCAGAGCTCACGTTAGAAAAATCATCTATCAGTTAATCAATTATTAAAATTCGTCTTTTTGCTGCATGTTGTGTTATACTATAATCTCGTTTTAAACGAATAGGCTTTATTCCTATTCGTATTTTGAGGTTTTTTACAAACAAAGGGGATAGTAATGATGAGTAAAACAACATTGTTAGCGGCTGGTCTTGCTGCTATATTGGCTGGTCAGAATACTTTCGCAGATGCGAACAAATATGGTTGCGATGAAAAATATCGTCCTGAACTTTTTAAACAGTTTGGCGAGGTTGTCAATGTTCCTGATGGTTTAGCCCAGGATAAGGATGGCAACATCTATTGCTCTGCACCAAACTTCAAGAATCAGAATCAAGCTGCTGTGATTATGCGTCGCGATGTAAAAACAGGTGTGTGGGCTCCGTTTGTCAGTGCTCTGCGTCATCCTGATTCCGGTACCGGTTTTCCTATGGGTCTTGAGTTTGGTAATGATGGAAATCTCTACTACTGTGACAACCAGTATTTTGTAGACAAGAGTTATAAGTCCCGCATAATGCGCGTTACTGTAAAAAATGGAGAAGCTCAGAAAGTTGAACCAGTCGTAGAGGGAGTTAAACTTGCCAACGCCATCCGCTTACGTGGAAATGCAATCTATTTCACCGATACATTTGGTGATATTGAAGGAAGGAACGAGGGATATATATACCGCGTTCCCCTGAGTGCTTTTTCAAATGGTAAAGTTACCAGACTTCTTCCAAAAGAGCAGGCCGAGAGTGATCCTTACTGCCTCGGTATTACAAAGACTATTCCTTTTGGAAAACGTAATGACGGCGCCGGTGCTGATGGCATGTGCTTAGACAAAAATGCCAATATCTATACCGGTAACTTTGGAGACGGCTGTTTCTATATGATTCCGATGCAGGCGGATGGAACTTATGGCAAGATGGTTGAACTGGTAAGAGATCTCAGCATTAGTTCATGCATTGATGGTATCTGCTATTATGAAAAAGAAAACTGGGTAATCATTTCTGACTCTGAAAAAAATGTGATCCGCTATTGGGATATTAATGAGCAGACCATGAAGGTGCTTTGGCAAAACGATGATGTCGATGGTTCTGACGGCCTCCTTGACCAGCCCTGCGAAGTTATGGTCTGGCGCAAAAAAGGTTGTCCTTTATGGTTTGGAAGCGACAAGTTGATTGTCGTTAATTTTGACTGGACATTTCCCGGCCTCAAAAATGCGGGCGGGGATGAAACCAAGAACGATAAAATATACACAATCAGCATTATCGATCTGTAATTTATATAGGTTGTTAGTTGCTAACAGCTCAAATCCTGTCACAAAAACAAGAAACTTAAGAGGCATTTTTTATAATTTGTTGATATAAAGCAACTAAAATCTAACTCGGAACAACCGCGAACTAGCGATCTTTTGAACGATAATCCACCGTGTAACGGCGGATATACTGTGCTACTCAGTATGTCCGCCGTTGCACGGTGGACGAAACGTTTAATCAGGTCTCAAAAATATTTTCTTCTATTTCTTCCTATGCAACGCGAAGTGTTGTTGTCTAAAGTTGTGGTGCTTAACACACCACGGGACATTTAGAGAAAATGGTTTCGTACATCACAAGAGTTTAGTTTGGTTGCGGCTGAAAGCAACTTTGGTATTTATCATTACAATAAAGGAAACGACAATGAATAATTTTTTAGATTTTAAAGGGAAAACAGCGATTATTACTGGTGCCGCAGGTGCCATTGGAAAAAGCGTTGCTCAGGGACTGGCTCAGTTCGGAGCACGTGTATTCATCAGTGATTTAAAGCAGGATGCGGTTGATGCAGCTGTCGCTGATCTGACTGCTGAAGGGTATGATGTTGCCGGCTTAGCTGCTGATGTTACTAATGAAGAGCAGGTTAAAGCAGTTGTTGCTGCCGCTGCTTCACGTTTTGAAGATAAGATTGATATTCTGGTAAACGTGGCTGGTGTTGCTGGTCAAAAACCGATTGAGGAGATCACCGGCGATGAGTGGGATTTTATCTTTGCCGTAAATTGTAAGGGAACATTTTTGTTTATTAAGCATGTTGTCCCATATATGAAAGCGCAGAACTCAGGCAAGATTGTGAATTACGCCTCCAAGTCCGGCAAAACCGGTTCAGCTCTGTGTAGTCACTACTCCGCAGCTAAGGGAGCTATCATCACGTTGACACAGTCGCTGGCTTTTGAGTTCGCCAAGAACAAAATAAATGTAAATTGTGTTTGCCCCGGCATCACCGATAACACAGGCGTATGGAACTTTATGTCTGCAAACTATATTGAGAACCTGAAGCAGGAACGCGAGCAGGTTGTTAAGCAGTTTACCGCTAAGATCCCGCTGGCACGTCTGGCCGACATCGAAGACATTATTGATGTAACTGTGTTTCTCTGTTCAACAGGATCTGACTATATGACAGGCCAGGCAATTAATATTACTGGTGGACGTGAGATGCATTAAGAGATGGTTGAAGTGGTTGAAACGGTTGAAGTGGTTGAAGTGGTTGAAACGGTTGAAGTGGTTGAAGTGGTTGAAACGGTTGAAGTGGTTGAAGTGGTTGAAACGGTTGAAGTGGTTGAAGTAGTTGAACCTTTTAAACCAATCGATGATTTAGTAACGGAAGTTCACTTTATAGCAATTACAAATTAGGAGAAAAAAAATGGCGCAAGCTAATGAAGCATTAGGAATGATAGAGACCCGCGGGTTTTCTGCAATGGTAGAGGCTGCTGACGCAATGGTCAAGGCGTCTAAAGTTGAGCTGGTTGGCAGCGAGAAGATTGGCGGCGGCTTCGTCACTGCGATTGTGCGCGGTGATGTTGCAGCTGTTCGTGCGGCTGTTGATGCCGGTACGGTGGCGGCTGAAAAGGTCGGCGAAGTTGTTTCAACTCACGTTATTCCGCGCCCGCATTTGAGTGTAGACAAAGCTCTGCCTCTGGGTGTTGTAATCAAAAAAGGAACTAAATAATCATGGTTGATCTGAGAACTTATGTATTTCTGGATTCACTGCAGCCGCAGATGGCATCCTATATTTCAACTACATCTAAAGGTTTTATGCCGGTAACGGATCAGGCCTGCTGTATCGTTGAGATTTCGCCCGGAATCGAAATTAACCGTCTGACAGATGTTGCCCTGAAAGCAACGAATGTTATGCCTGGTTTGCAGGTTGTTGAACGTGCTTTTGGCTTGCTGGAAGTGCACTCTGATGAGCAGGGCGATGCCCGTCAGGCCGGTGAGGCCATTTTGGATGCTATTGATCAGCAGGAAAATCACCGCATGAAGCCCTCTATCAAAACGAGTCAGTTGATCAAGAATGTTACCGATCATCACGCGCAGATGGTCAACCGTGTACGCTACGGCAATATGGTTGTTAGGGGTGACACTCTCTATGTTCTGGAAACTGAGCCAGCCGGTTATGCATATTACGCTGCAAACGAAGCCGAAAAAGCTGCCGACATTAAGATTGTTAATGTAAGTGGTTTCGGTGCTTTCGGGCGTGTTTACATTGCCGGTGATGAGGCTGAGGTTCTTGAAGCTAAGAAGGCTGTAGAAGAGAAACTCGGAAGCATTACAGGCCGCGATATTTCAAAAAAATAACTTAACAAAAACACTTACAAGGAGTTAAAAAAATGGCGACAACAAATACATCCGAAGCACTGGGAATGATTGAAACAAGAGGTTTTGCAGCAGTTGTAGAAGCTGCCGATGCAATGGTTAAGTCAGCTAAGGTTGATCTGGTCGGTTACGAGCAGATTGGCGGCGGTTTTGTGACAGCTATCGTACGCGGTGACGTGGCAGCGGTGCGTGCAGCAGTTGATGCTGGTATGGTGGCAGCTGAGAAAGTCGGTGAGATTGTTTCAACTCACGTCATTCCTCGTCCTCATGCTAATGTTGATCTGGCTCTTCCTCTCGGACGTCAGTCCAAGAAATAAGCCATTGCGGCAGAGCGGGATGTTAGTTTCGCCTGCTAGACTTATTCGATTAACTCGATTTATTCGAATAAGTCGATTCACTCGCTACCGATGTCTGGAGCCGGAGGCGAAAAAAGGCAGGTTTAGGATTGCGGGATGATCCCGTTATAACGAGGTAATTGATTATGGATTTAGCACGCGTAGTTGGAACAGTAGTTTCTTCGCATAAGTCCCCTAAGCTCGATGGCAAGAAGTTTTTGCTGCTTGAAAAACTTGATGCCGGCACAATGAAGAGTAAAAAAGATTATGTAGTCAGCATGGATGCAGTTGGTGCCAATAAGGGAGAGGTTGTCTTTTATGTCACCGGTAGTTCCGCGCGTCTGACCAGTGCCACAGAGGGTCGCCCGACCGATGCTACAATTGTCGCAATTGTTGACAATGTGGAAAAGGATGGCAACTTCATCTATAACAGCAACCAGAGCTAACCCTTGAATTGATTGGTTTAATCAACCCGTTAATTGAAAATCTGGACGGAGACAAGTCGAATGTTGTTGGCAAAAGTAGTTGGTACAGTCACATGCAGTCTGAAATCAGATAATGCTCATGGATCGATATATCTGCTGGTTGATATGTGTGATCCAGCCGGTAAAGTAACCGGCAATGTTCAGATTGCACTCGATATGGTCGGCGCTGGTCGTGGCGAGATGGTTATGATTTGCACGGGAAGTGCCGCGCGACAGACCAGGATGTCGAAAAAGATGCCGGTTAATGCAGTCATTGCGGGCATCGTGGATATGATTGATGAAAACGATAAGATTGTTTATCGGAAGTGATAGCTGTTACGGAGAGAAAGAATGGAACTTAAAGACGATATCAGAAGTTTAGTTGCCGAGATGCTTCAGGAGCTTAACTCCGAACAGGCAGAGCCGGCAACCGCTCCTGCGTCGGTACAGCCTCAGCCGAGTGCGCCAGCAATCGTTGGCAATGGTATATTCGCCGATGTTGAGGGTGCTATTAAGGCTTCCCGCATTGCCCATCAGGAGTTGATCAAGTTGTCCCTTGAAACCCGTGGAAACATTATTGCCGCGATGCGTGCCAAAGCTCTTGATTGCAATGAAGTCATGGCCCGCAAGGCAACGGAAGAGACCGGCTTCGGCTGCTACCACGATAAGATGGTTAAGCATGAGCTGGTTGCAACCAGGACTCCCGGCATTGAGGATCTTCAGGCCGGTGCCTTTACAGATGATAACGGAATGACCCTTGTCGAGAGAGCTCCATATGGTGTTATCGGTGCAATTATCCCAAGTACCAATCCATCTTCAACGGTGATAAATAATGGCATCGGTATGATAGCTGGAGGCAACTCAGTTGTTTTTGCACCCCATCCCGGTGCCAAAGAGGTATCCTGCATGGCAATCTCATTTATGAATGAGGCCATTCAGTCAGCCGGTGGACCGGTTAACCTTATTGCCGGGCTTGGCAGACCCTCAATTGAAGCTGCCAATACCCTGATGAAGCATCCTGACATCAACCTGCTGGTTGTCACAGGAGGTCCGGCGGTTGTTAGAGCCGCAATGAACAGTGGTAAAAAAGTTATTGCTGCCGGACCGGGAAATCCTCCGGTGGTGGTTGATGAGACCGCTGATATTGCTAAAGCCGGCAAGGATATCTGTGATGGCGGCGGCTTTGACCATAATGTGATCTGTATCTGCGAGAAAGAGATTATTGCGGTCGCATCGATTGCCGACCGTCTCAAAGCGGAGATGCAAAAAAACGGGGCTGTTGAACTTAACGCCGAGCAGATTGATGCTATAACTAAACTTGTTATCTCCGATCCCGGTGGCCCTGGACATGAGGGTGTCGTTAATAAAGATTTTGTGGGTAGATCCGCTCAGTATATTGCACAGCAGATCGGAGTGGACGTTCCCAAAGAGACAAAGCTGCTGCTGTGTGAGGTCGGCCGTGAGCATCCGCTGATGTGGACTGAGCAGCTGATGCCGGTTATGCCGCTAACCCGCATTGCAAATGTGGACGATGCCATTGATCTGGCGGTCCAGTGTGAGCACGGTTTCCGTCATACCGCTATCATGCATTCGCTTAATATCAGCAAGCTTTCAAAGATGGCCAAGGCGATGAACTGCGCTATCTTCATTAAAAATGGTCCCAGCTATGCCGGACTTGGTGCTGGTGGTGCTGGATTCACATCTTTTACTATCGCTAGTCCCACAGGTGAAGGATTGACCCGTGCCAGAACGTTTACACGTGAACGGCGTTGTACTTTGGTCGACTTTTTCAGGATTGTATAAAATGAAATTAGGAAAAGTTATAGGACGTGTTGTCAGCACGGTTAAGCACCACTCTTTTGAGAACAGGCCGCTTCTGCTGGTGCAAGGCCTGGATGAGAACCAGCAGGATAGCGGTGCACCCTTTGTGGCCGTGGATATTGTTCAATCCGGTCAAGGAGATCTGATTTTTTACGAATGCGGTAAAGAGGCCGGCTTTGCAATGGATACGCTTTCTCCCTGTGATGCAACCATTATAGGGCATGTAGACGCAATTCAGCTGGAGGGCGATGCATGATTTTAGCTAGAGTAGTTGGTAATCTCGTGGCAACGGTTAAACACCGTGACTACGAAGGGAAAAAGATATTTTTTGTTCAGCCGATTGATCCTGAAGGAAATCCCAAAGGAAAAAGTCTGCTGGCGGTGGATGCCGTTCAATCCGGTATTGGCGACACGGTTCTGGTGCTTGATGAAGGCGGCTCGGCCAAGATGTGCATAGACCAGCCCGGGATCGAGGCCATTCGCTGTTTTATAGCCGGTATAGTTGATGAGGTTAGTTTATAAAAATGACTAATGATGATTTAAAAAATATTGTCAAGGACGTAATTCGTGAGATCATTGCAAAGGAGGCGACACCGCAGAGTGTGCAATCTCCAGTCCAACACGATACAACAGATTACTCGGTGCCGCAAAATCAGAAAGATTGCGTTAAACGTGTTGCGATTGGATCGGATCACACCACCGTGAAAGAGAAAAACATCCTTGTCAGATACCTGGAAACCCTTGGTTATCTGGTGACAGATATCGGACCCAGCTCCACCGACCGGGTTGATTATCCTGATTTTGCAGTGGCTGTCGCAAAAAAGGTTCAGAGTGGCTCTTGTGAGCGTGGGATAATGCTTGATGGTGTCGGAATCGGATCATGCATGGCCTGTAACAAGGTGCGCGGTATTCGCGCCGCCCTTTGTTACGATCTGCGCACAGTAATAAACAGCCGTGAGCATAACAATGCAAATGTATTAACTTTAGGAGGCCCCCTTCATAGTGGTGCCGAGCTTTGCGAGATGACTAAGCTCTGGCTCGAAACACGCTTCGGAGGAGCAAGACACTGGTCTAGAATCAACAAAATGATGTCAATTGAACGAGAGGAAAGAAAATGAACCAAGATGCACTTATAGATAAAATTACTGATGAGGTGATGAAAAGAATTGAACAGAAGCTCGCCGGTAAGGTTGCCATGGGCGGAGCTGAAAAGGGTGATGACCTTTCTGAACCCGCTGCTATTGCCAAATATATTGACCACACACAGCTGATGCCGGATGCACCTGATTCGGCATTCGACAAGTTATGCGATGAGGCAAAACGCTGGGGCTTCAAATCGGTTTGTATCAACTCTTCACGCGTTAAGTACTGCGCAAAACTCCTGCGCGGCTCTGACGTTAAGCTTTGTGCGGTGATTGGTTTCCCGCTGGGTCAGGCCGACAGCCGCGCTAAGGCATTTGAGGCCCGCCGCTGCATTGAAGATGGCTGCACCGAAATCGATATGGTCATCAACGTTGGCCAGATGAAATCCGGCAACCTCAAATATGTGGAAGAGGATATCCGCACAGTGAAACGCGCTATGCGCAAGAACTGCCTGCTCAAGGTCATCATCGAAACCAGCCTGCTGACCGATGAGGAGAAGGTGCTCGCATGCCAGATTTCAAAGCGTGCCGGTGCTGACTTCGTTAAGACATGTACAGGTTTCGCCGGTGGTGGTGCCACGCCTGATGATATTGCTTTGATGCGTCGTACAGTTGGCCCTGAAATGGGCGTTAAAGCCAGCGGTGGTGTTCGCAACTACCCACGTGCGGTTCAGCTGATTGCTGCCGGAGCCAACCGCCTGGGAGCAGTTTCCAGCGTAGCGATTGTAACCGGTCAGGAAGGCCAGGGCGGATACTAAAAAAGCTATGCTTTTTTAGAGGGCGACACAAGTGTCACCCCTACTCCACTATGCCCGCAGGGGTGGTGCTGCCACCCCGAGGATAAATCATGATAGAACTTTCAAACAGCTGCCTTACGGCAAAGATCAGTCCGACCGGCGCGGAGCTAAAAAGTCTTAAGGAAAGTGCCACCGGCATTGAGTACATCTGGCAATCTGATCCAGCAATCTGGAACGGAGCCTCTCCTGTTTTGTTCCCGATTATTGGCGGACTGAAAAATGGGGTCTGCTGTATCAAGGGCAAAGAGTACAAGATTCCTCCGCATGGCTTTGTGCGCAAAAAGACCTGGAAGCTTATTTCACAAAGCGATGCCGCCGCTACCTTTGAAACGCTCAGCGATGATACCACGCGTCCGCTCTATCCTTTTGAGTTTATTTTGCGGGGACACTACGTATTGAATCAGAGCGCTGTTGCAATTCGCTATGAGGTCGTCAATAAAGACCGGGAGCGCATGCTCTTCTCCATTGGTTCGCATCCGGCTTTTAATATCCCCTTCGCCGGTGGAAGCATCGAGAACTACTATGTCCACTTCAGTCAAGAGGAAAAAATGCAGCGTTACTTCTTTAAGGATGGCATGCATCTCAACGAAACTGAACCGGCATTTGATAACTGTCGTCAGATCTATTTAAAAAAGAACCTTTTCGATAGGGGACCGCTTATCTTCAAAGCGCCGCAGTCAAAGACATTCACAATTATGAACAGCAAAAACAGCAAACACATTAATGTAAAGACCGGTGGCGTTCCGTTTGTTGCCCTCTGGGCCCCTCCCGGTGCTCCATTTGCCTGCATTGAACCGTGGTACGGTATTCCCGATAATATCGACACAAGCGGGGAATTTTTTGAAAAAGAGGGTATTATGAACCTTGAGACAGGGTGCACTTTTAACACCGAATATCAAATTGAGATCCAATGATCACGGGCGTATTTAGTTTTTTGCTGAATGAATTTGGACGTGCCTCTCGACTTGTCCGCCGTAGTACCCGTGTGCGGAACGAAGGAGGAAGAGGGCGCGTAAAAAACTGACTTAGACGAAGCCCTGATGGGCATAATTTTTTTGAGCGGGTATATCCCGCAAATTAGCGTTAGGAGATACAATTATGATGGGTGATCAGTTAATGAGAGCCGTGGTATATTACGGACAGCTTGATGTAAGAGCCGAGGATATCCCCTATCCCGAGTGCGGCGAGGGTGAATTGCTTGTAAAGGTTGATGGCTGCGCTGTCTGCGGATCTGATATGAAGGCCTATAAATCTGGTAATCCGAGGATGCGTCCGCCAATCACTATGGGACATGAGTTCTCCGGTTTAATTGTTGAGAGCCGCTCTGATTGTGACTATGATCTGGATGATCGGGTTGTTATGGCCACTTCGGTTGCCTGCGGTGAGTGCGCTTACTGTCAACGCGGCTGGCGCAATCTCTGTTTTAATATACGGCCGATGGGATTTGGTTACAATGGCGGTATGGCGGAGTATGTTGTTATCCCGAAACTAGCCATTGATGGTGGCCATGTAATCAAGGTGCCCACCTCAATTGATCCTATTCACGCTGCTCTGGCCGAGCCGGTCAGCTGTGCGGTTAATTCATGCGAGAACGCCCATGTTAAACCTGGTGACTCTGTGCTTGTTATGGGTGCGGGGCCAATGGGTATTCTCAATGCTTTGGTAGCTCGCGAATTTGGAGCTTCAAAAGTATTCATATCTGAGATTAATCCGGCCCGCCTGTCACAGTGCGGATCTTTCGGATTTGACCGCTTAATAAACCCGGTTGAAGATGATATCGAAGCGATTATTAAAGAGGAAACAGCTGGTATTGGGGTTGATGTTGTCATTGTAGCGGCACCAGCAGCTTTTCCACAGCAACAGGCGCTGAGCCTCGTACGTAAGCGCGGGAGTGTCTGCCTTTTTGCCTCTTTGCCCGCTGGCAACAGCGAGTTGACTATTGACAGCCGTATCATTCATTACGCCGAAATTCGACTTGTAGGCACAAGCGACTCAACTCCTGCGCATGTACAAAGAGCAGTTGAGATTATTGACAGCGACGATTTTCCTGCTGATAAGCTGGTGACGCATACACTGCCTTTGACTGAATTTAATAAAGCAATTGAACTGATGACATCAGGTGAGGCCCTGCGTGTGGTTCTCGTACCCTGAAGTTGCTTTCAGTCTTTTGTGCTTTTCGTGTTTTTTGTAGTTTAAAAAAAGGATAAATATTATGGATTTGAAGATAAAAGATAAGGTCGCGATAGTGACAGGTTCCTCCAGTGGAGTTGGCAAGGCAATTGCATTTGCTCTGGCTGGCGAAGGGGCAAAAATTGTTATCAACTATCTTAAGAATGAAGAAAAAGGGCTGGATTTTGTTGAGGATGCAAATGCTGTCGTTGCTGAAATTAAGCAGCGTTTTGGAACAGAGGCAGTTGCGGTTGCAGCAGATTTGGCGTATGAGGATCAGATTCTTGCTATGTTCGACTCTGCTGAAGCGCAACTCGGACCGGTGGATATCCTTGTCAATAATGCCGCTTATCTTCCGAAAGGTCCTCTGACCGACTATTCGGTGGAGGAGTGGAATTACACATTCCAGGTTAATGTTACCGGCAGTTTTGTTGCCTGCCGCGAATTAATTAAGCGATTACGCGCGCGAGATGCAAAAGGAAAAATTGTTAATATCGCTTCTCAAGCGGCCTTCCTGGGATCGACATCAGGGCATCTGCCTTATGACTCAAGTAAAGGTGCGGTTGTCTCTATGACCCGTGCGATTGCACGTGAGACAGCTAAAGAGGGAATCAACGTTAATGCGGTGGCTCCGGGAATGGTGATGACTGAGATGATTGCCAAAATATGGGAGCAACGCAAAGACCAGTACCTCTCCAGAATTCCAATGTATCGCATTGCACAACCCGAAGAGATCGCCAACGTGGTGACATTTCTGGCCTCCGATGGAGCCAGCTATATGACTGGCACAACGCTTGATCTCACTGGCGGTCTGATGATGCGTTGATGCGATGATGTGTGTCATCGGCATAGCGTAGAGGGCATAGCGTAGAGGGCATGGCGTACACTTTTTAAATTCGCCGGATCAACTGGTAATTGATATAGTTCTGAGATTGATGTATAATTTAATTGTTTTTTGTGTTTTTTTTATTTTTTAAAACAGTGGGGATAGTAGTGATTAGAGCATTGGTAATTGGATTGGGAGTTTTGGGAATGATATCCGCATCGAATGCAGAACAGAAGGTTGAGGCAATCTGGCCTGAGGGTAAAATTCCTCTGCTGAAAGAGACCCCGCCTGAAAAGATAAAAGATTCGAAGGATAATATGATTCGTTATACAATAAGTTAACTACGAAAGGCGCGAAAAACACGAAAAGTTGTTTTACGGATTATTTATGGTTTTGTTTTTCTTAAATTTTTTATATTATAAAGACCAACGCATAAAAAATTGGAGATTGATTTGAAAATTTTAGATATCATAACTGCTTTATCACACGAATTTGGAACCGGTGATTATGTTTGTGGCGGGGGCGGAAATACATCCTGCAAGAGCGAGACAACTTTGTGGGTAAAACCATCAGGTACTACGCTCTCCGGTTTAACCCCTGAAAAATTTATTAGCATTGACCGTTCAAAGCTCGCCAAGCTATATCAGCTGGCAGCTCCCGCAGTTGCGGCAGAACGTGAGGTGCTGGTGAAATCGATCATGGATGAGGCAACATTGTCGGAAACAGCTGGGCGTGCATCGGTAGAGGCTCCTTTACATGATGCCCTCAGTGCCCGTTATGTAGTACATACACATCCATTTATAGTTAATGGAATGACTGCTGCTAAAGAAGGCAAAGTGGTTTGTAAACAACTTTTTCCGGATGCCCTATGGCTGGATTATGTTGATCCCGGTTATACGCTTTGTATGGTGGTGAGTAAAGAGATCGAGCTTTATCAGGAGCGTAACGGTCATGAACCTGAGTTGATTTTCCTGAAAAATCATGGGGTTTTTGTCTCGGCTGATAGTCCTGAAAGAATCAGAGAACTGTATGCTGAGGTAATGAATGCACTCAAATCTCGCTACGTGGAGTATGGCTTAAATGCGGATCTTGAGATTTCTTCAGCTTGCTCGGAGGAATCAGCTGATGCCGCTATGACTCTGATTCGTGGTGCCATGGATAATCAGGATCTATTTATTGCTTCATCGGGGCTGTTTGCCGTTGTTCCGGGTCCGATTTCTCCAGATCACATGGTTTATGCCAAGGCATATCCGTATGTTGGTCAACCGACAAAAGATGGCCTGGCTGAATTTGTGGCCAGATATGGTTATGCTCCGCAGGTTTTTGTGTTTAACGAATGTGTCTTTGGTGTTGCTGAAAGCGGAAAGGGAGCTAAACTTGCCTTGGAGCTGGCAAAGGATGGTGCGGTTGTCAAAAAACTGTGCACCGCCTTTGGCGGGGTTAATTATATGAGCGATTCCGCACGGGAGTTCATTGAAAACTGGGAAGTTGAATCTTATCGTAAAAAACAGATTTGAATAATAAAGCAAACGTGATTATTACAAAACGAAAGGGTTGGAAAATGAGTAAAGAACAGGTTGATCAGGCATATCAGATTGCTAAGGAAAAATACGCTGAGCTGGGTATTGATACAGAGGCCGTTATGGTCGAACTTCAGAAAATTCCGGTTTCGATGCATTGCTGGCAGGGCGATGATGTTGGTGGGTATGAGCATGTAGGTGGCTCTAAACTGAGCGGTGGAATTCAGGCAACCGGCAACTATCCCGGTAAAGCCCGCAATATTGATGAACTTCGTGGTGATATAGAAGAAGCTCTATCGCTGATTCCAGGAAATCATCGTTTGAACCTGCATGCCTGCTATCTGGATAACGACGGCACATTCGTTGATCGTGATCAAATTGAACCCAAGCATTTCCAGAGCTGGATTGACTGGGGCAAGGACAGATTGCACGGTATGGATTTCAATCCGACTTATTTCTCGCATCCCAAAGCGGATGATGGATTCACTCTGAGTCATCCTGACCAGGGAATTCGCGATTTCTGGATTGAACACGGTAAGCGTTGTCGTACAATCGGTACTGAAATGGGCAGACAGTTTGGTACCACCACTGTTACAAACTTCTGGATGCCGGATTCTTATAAGGATACACCAGCTGACCGTGTCTCACCGCGTGTGCGTATGGCGGACTCTCTGGATAAATGTTTTGCTGAGGATATTGATCCTAAACTGCATCTGGACGCGGTTGAGTCAAAACTTTTTGGTATTGGTGGCGAAAGCTATACCGTAGGCTCACATGAATTTTATATGGGATATGCGGTTTCACGTCAGAAGCTACTCTGTCTGGATGCTGGTCATTATCATCCGACCGAGATGATCTCTGAGAAGATCTCAGCTGTTATGATGTTTTGTCCTGAGCTGTTGCTACATGTCAGTCGACCGGTTCGCTGGGACAGCGACCATGTTGTCTGTTTTGACGACGAACTGCAGCAGATTGCCAAGGAACTGATTCGCAGCGGACAGATGGAAAAAGTTCACATTGGTTTGGACTTCTTTGATGCCAGTATCAATCGTGTGGCCGCCTGGGTGATTGGAACCCGCAATATGGTCAAGGCTTTGATGTTCGCAATGCTTGAGCCAATTGACACGCTGCGTCAGGCAGAACTAGACTCGAACTTCACCAAACGTCTAGTTATGTTTGAGGAGTTGAAGACAATGCCATGGAGTGCTGTCTGGGATTACTACTGCATGAAGCAGGGGGTGCCTGTTGGTCTTAAATGGTTCAACGAAATTGAGCAGTACGAGAAAGATGTGCTTAGTAAACGATAACCCTTTAATTAATTTGATAATGAATCTTGCAGCACCGGTGTCAACCGGTGCTGTTTTTTTATAATTTTTAACTTTTTTAACTTTTCAGCAAGGGTGGTTTTGTGTATATTTCAATTTTCTGAATGATCAGAATTTTTTGTTCTTTAATATTTTTTTTCAAGGTTGAACTATGGGTAAGATTGATATTGATAAAATAGGTCTGGAGGCCGCAGAGTTGGCCAAGGTGTGGCAGGAAAAAGCCAATCAGATGCTTACTCCGTCCGAAAAAAAAGTGCAGAAGAAAATGGCAAGTCTGCTAACGCATCTTACCGACAAGGTTTTGTTAACTAAGATGTTCGATCAGAGCTTCAGAAGCCACAATTATGCCAGGGTGGCCGATCAGCTGAATGAAATCCTGATTGAACAGGGCATACCCCAGTTTCTAAATTCATTTGAGCAGGGGCTCTTTCATTTATTTATGAAGGTTGGCCGTCATATGCCGGCCATCTCGGTGCCTAAGGTTATTGGCCGCATTCGTGAAGACAGCAAACGCACTATTTTACCAGGTGAAAAAGCTCCGTTTATGGCACACCTAGCCAAGCGTAAAAGCGAAGGGGTGAGGATGAATATTAATCATCTTGGAGAAGCTGTGCTAGGTGAAAGCGAGGCCGCTAACCGCCTTAACACATACATCCGGGATCTCTGCCTACCTGAAATTGAACAGATCTCAATTAAAATCTCTACAATTTTTTCTCAGATCCAGCCGCTGGCATTTGACAATACCATCGACGAGCTTGAGACCCGCTTGATTGAAGTCTATAGAGCCGCACGCGATAATATCTTTACCCGCCCCGATGGCACTATCAAACCCAAGTTTGTGAACCTCGATATGGAGGAGTATCG